>Ga0207686_10000291_pt1 | contig 37159 bp, 29 predicted proteins | sample KBSM24metaG_FD_184396 | JGI IMG/M metagenome (GOLD analysis project Ga0207686, IMG submission 184396) | Miscanthus rhizosphere microbial communities from Kellogg Biological Station, Michigan, USA - KBS M2-4 metaG (SPAdes) (version 2) | ecosystem: Host-associated > Plants > Roots > Rhizosphere >...
AGCCGGTGAATGTCCGACGAAATCTCATGCGCCTGGTTTTGCAGGCTTTCACAGCGACGACGCAGTTTGGCAGAGTTGTTCATGCCGTCGGCCAGCTGTTCCAACTCGATGGAAAGCAGCGCCATGCGTTGGCTGAGATCGTCGTGCAGTTCGCGGGCGACACGACTGCGCTCCTCTTCCTGGGCATTGATCAGACGGCCGCTCAAATCGCGCAGGGCTGCTTCAGCTCTACGTGAGCGGCTGACATCAATCGTGAACCCGCGAATGATGGCCGGTTCTCCGTTGATCCGGGCCACACTAACCAGGCTGTGCAACCAGACGACCCGGCCGTCTTTTGCAATCATCCGGTATTCCAGCTCGTATCTTTCAAGTGTGTGGGCGAGTCTCGCCGCCTCGTTGATAGCTCGATTCCGATCGTCAGGATGCAAGTGCAGAGACCAGAAGTCGGGTGTGTACCACTCAGCGACGGAATAGCCGAGTACTTCTTCAGCTTGTTCGCCAACATAGGTGAACCGCGAGCTGCCAAAGTCCGCTTCCCACGGAATAATGTGCGCGACCTCCAGAAGCAGACTTAAGCGACGTTCCGCGTTTACTTCGCGATCGCCGTTGGTCGGGTTGGGTTCCGGTTGAGATTCGCGCGCGAGCCGCGCCGCGACAGCCGCTGGGAACTTCTGTTGGGGAAGAGCTTTCATCGCCGGGGGCTACTTTCTGGTCGCCAAATCAAACGGGAAACGCGCGACCTGTAATGACTAAGCGCAGAGCGCTCCTTTCATTTCCGATCTGAGACTATGCGGCAGATGCCGGCCGCTGAATTCACGCATTAGCTTGAAATCGAGTGTCGAGACCTTTGCCAGCAGCATTATCGAACCCATCAGGACGGCAAAGTTATTGGACTCGAGGTGCTGGTTGAGGGCTTCGCGGGTCTGCCATTCACCAATTAAGAGGAATGAATTTTCGTCACTCGCTTCGCCGTAGAACCTGTAGGAATTGCAGCCGGGCTCCTGCCTGATCGGATTGAGAAGCGAAGCCACAGTAAGGCACAACTCTTTTCGATTCTCAGGCCTCACGGTGATGCTCGATGCGGTGATCACCGTGTTGGTATCCGTGGAATGATTCATGGGCAGACCTCCGGGCTAAAAAAACCGAATTCTCAGAGGGGGCTGTTGCTCGGTTAGCGAAGCAAGCGGTGGATTTTGAGTACTAAGACGACGGACGCACTCACATAGTGCAAACGGCGTGCGCCAGTGGGGGAGTCCTCTCGTGTAAGTACAGAACCCCTGCTATTTCAATACTTATCCTAAGCGGTAGGTTTGTCCTAGAGTTGGGTCTCGACGGAGCGGGCCGCTGCATTTCGCGGAACCCACGAAATACCGCGGGGTGATGGGTTGCGGCTTATGGCCGGCGAGCGTTCAATTCGCGCCGTTGCCGGCGTATTGCTGAGATTTGCTGATGCCTAGTTTGGCCATGCGGGTGCGCAGCGTGCTGGGGTTCAGCCCGAGTACGTGAGCCGCGCCGTGCGGGCCTTCGATGCGCCAGCTGCGGTCCTCAAGCACGCGAATTATGTATTCGCGCTCAATTTCGTCAAGGGTCCGGCCGACGGCGTCGGCGTTGTTGCCATTGCTGGTAGTTAATTGTTCACGAACCCGCAGCACGGGGCCGTGCGAGTTGATCACCGCGCGCTCAATCACGTTGGCGAGCTCTCTCACGTTTCCGGGCCAGGAGTAATTCCGCAGCGCGTTGATGGTGGTTGGGGCTACCGAGTTGATCTCTTTGCCAAGCTTCCGCGAAAACGTACTGGCAAAGTGTTCTATCAGCATCGGAATGTCGTCACGCCGCTGGCGCAAGGGAGGGACGGTGATCGGAAAGACGTTTAGCCGGTACCAGAGGTCTTCGCGGAAGAGACCCTTGTTGACGTGCTCTCGCAAATTTCGATTAGTCGCGGCAATGATGCGCGCGTCGACTTTCACGGTCTTTGAGCTGCCCAGCCGTTCGAATTCTCCCTCCTGAATTATTCGCAGCAGCTTCACCTGTAGTTCCAAAGGCAGTTCGCCGATCTCATCGAGGAAAATCGTGGCGCCATCGGCCAGTTCAAACCGTCCAATCTTGCGCGCCAGGGCCCCGGTGAAAGCGCCTTTCTCATGGCCGAACAACTCGCTTTCAATCAGCGAAGCCGACAAAGCCGCGCAGTTGACCTTTACCATCGGTCGATCGCGCCGCGTGCTGGCGGTGTGAATGGCGCGCGCCACCAATTCCTTTCCGGTGCCGGTTTCGCCGGTAATGAGCACCGTCGAATCGGTGGGTGCGACCTGCTCGATCTTGAACAGCACATATTTGAGCGCGTCGCTGGCTCCGACAATGTCGCCGAAGTTTTGTTGCAGCTTGATCTCTTCCTGAAGGTAGATGTTCTCTTCCTGCAGCTGCGTTTTTAGCTGATTAACTTCCGCGTAGGCGTTTTCCAATGCCTCGTGCGCGAAGACCAGAGCTCCTTCCGATTCCTTACGGTCGGTAATGTCCACGCTCGATCCGATGTAGCCGAGAAATTCACCATCCGGCGAAAACCTCGGAGTGCCGCTATCGATCACCCAACGATAGACTCCGTCGTGGCGGCGCAGCCGATACTCCATTCGGAACGGCTCGCGGCTATCGAACGCGGCCTCAAACATTTTCATGGCGCCGTCCAGATCCAAAGGATGAATCCCGCCCGTCCAGCCGTCCCCCATCTCCTGTTCCATGGTGCGGCCGGTGAAGTCCAGCCATTGTTGATTGAAGTAGGTTGAGGCCTTGTTGATATCGGCGATCCAAATCATGACCGGCGCGGTGTCCGCCATGTTGCGGAACCGGGCTTCGCTTTCCCGCAAAGCCTGTTGAGCGAGCATGCGCTCAGTGATATCGCTGGAAGCGACCAGCAGACAATGCTGGCCGTCAATCTCCAGTTGCTCGGCGGACGAAAGCAGCACGCGCATCGAGCCGTCCCGGGTACGGAGCTTGGTCTCCCGGTTTACCACAGAGCCGCGGTCTTTTAGTTCGTTAACAAAGACTTCCCGCGCTTCGGGCGATCCCCAAATATTCAGTTCCAAAGAGGTTTTCCCAATGACCTCTTCGCGACGGTAACCACTCACCTGGAGAAAGCTGTCATTCACATCGAGATACTCTCCGGTAGCCACGATGGTAAGCGACATGGGTTGCGGGTTGGCGCGGAAAGCTTTAACGAATCGCTCGTGGCTCTCGCGAATCTCGTCAAGCGCCCGGTGACGATCGGTAACGTCGATATTGACGCCGATCATTCGATCGGGCTTCCCGTCAGCAGAGCGAATCACGCGTCCCTTCGACGCCAGCCATAACACCTCGCCGTCGGTCCTGATAATGCGAAACTCGGCGTCGTAAGGCTTGCCATGTTCAATTGCTTCATTGGCAACTCGCCAGGTCTCTTCGCGATCTTCAGGGTGAATGAACTGCAGAAATCTCTCGACCGTCACTTCGCCGTCTCCCGGTTCGAGCCCGAGGAGGTGCCAGAGCATTTCGGACCACAGAGACTCTCCCGTGGCCAGGTTCCACTCCCAGGTGGCGACTCTGGCCGCGTGTTGAGCGCGTTGCAATCTACTCTCGCTCTCGCGGAGCGCGTCCTCGGCCTCTTTACGTTCGGTAGCATCGCGGAAGTAAATGGAAAGACCGGCGGGCGTAGGGTATACGCTCACGTCGACCCAGCGGTTGATGACTGGCGACAGTCCCTCGAAGTTAATGGGCCGGCCTTCATCACGGGCGCGCATGATTACCCGATAAGAGTCGGTGCCGATGGCCTGCGGGAAGACATCCAGAAAGCTGCGGCCGATCAAATCCTGGCGGCGCAAGGCCCACAGTTCTTCGGTCTTACGGTTTACATAGGTAAACCGCAAATCAGAGTCAACTGAATAGAACGCGTCGCCGATACTTTCCAGAATTTCATTGACCTTGCGGTGCGACGCAGCCAAATCGTTTTCCGCGCGCTTGCGCTCAGTGATGTCGCGGAGGATCACGGTGTAGAACTTTTGTCCATCGACTTCGATTTGGGAGATCGAAGCCTCCATTGGAAACTCCTCGCCCGAAAGCTTCAGTCCGTAGAGTTCGGTCCCGCGTTCGCCCATCATGCGGCGGGTGACGTCTCTCGTGCCGAAACCTTCTAAATGGCCGCGGTGCGCCAAGCGGTAACGTTCCGGGATGAAGCGGTCCAGCGAATGGCCTACAGCCTCGCCGGCCGGGCAACCAAAGATCCTTTCAGCAGACTCATTGAACAGAATTATCTTTTGGTTCTTATCGATGGTGATGATGCCGTCCATCGCCGAACCGATAACCCCGGCCAACTGGGCTTCGCTTCGTTTGATCGCTTCTTCAGCTACCACGCGCTGAGTAATGTCACGGATGACGCTGAGGATATTTTCGCCGCTGGAAACGATCCGCGCCTCAAACCAGCGAGGTTCGTCTTTAATTTTCAGTTCGTATTCAACCAGCTGAGTTTCGCGCGTTTCGATCGCCTGCTCAAAAGCTTCTGCCAAACGGTCGGCCAGCTCGGGGGGCAGGACGTCGCGCATGTTCTTTCCGATAAAAGCCTGGGGTGGCAGCAGCAGATCTTCCGGGTTATTGCAGTGATGATCGAGATAGACGCCATCGCGAGTCTGCATGAACATCAGATCAGGGATGGCTTCGAGAATTGCGCGATCTTTCTCTTCCGTTAGACGGGCGGTCTCTTCAGCCTTCTTGCGGTCGCTGACATCGATAGCCACGCCGCGCAGACCTACTACCTTTTGGTCGCGGTCGAAGATTGGACTCAGGTAATTCTCGGTCCAGACGTATCGGCCGTCCCTCGTGCGCCAGCGGAATTGAGAAAAACCGTCGCGCCCGCTGGTCACTACGTCTTCGCTTTCTTGCAGAGCTCTATGGCGATCGCCCTCGTGCATTAATCTCGCGCCCAGGCCGGGCGCTTCGGCCAACCATTCTTCCGGTGTGTAGCCCAGCGTCTTGTAAACGTGATCGCTAATAAAGGTCGTCCGTCTTTGATTGGTGGCCGGATCGATCATCGATTCCCAGACGATGCCTGGCACATTTGAAACTGTTTCGTCCAGACGCCGGTGGGCGGATTCGGCGACGCGGGTGAGCTGCGTACTCTCACGCTCAGCGGCTTTCACTCGTCTGAGCGTCAGGAACAAGAAAGCGATCAAGAGACCTTCGAGGATGATCGCGGAAGAAGCGCTGATGATGTACCACTTGTAGTCTCCCCAGAAGGTTCGCTCTCTGAACTCGACCACACTTCCTGAGGGAAGACTGGTCTCGCTGATACCCCACCGTTTCAACTCGCGTGAATCGAATTTGACCACCGTCGGCGCAGTGCCGACCGGAATATCCTGCGCCCGATTTCCATTCAGGATGCGGCCGACGAGATCGCCCGTTTTCGCTCCGTTATTGTCAGGACCTTGCAGATACCCACCGACGATGCCACGTCCGAGGTTTCCCGATCCCATTCCATAAATCGGGGCCGACGAGGTCTTCGCAATGCGCGGCAGCACCTCGTAAGTTTCAAGCAGTTTTCCGCGTTCGTCGATTGCTTGTTGCCAGACATAGAGGGCGATGGAATGCGCCGGCAAGTTCGCCATTTTCGCGATCAATTCCTGCAGCGGCAGATCGGTGAAATAGGTGATCTTAACCCGGCTTTCAAACGGCGCGAGTTCTGCCCGGGCCAGTGATTCGCTGCGCTTGTCGTGTTCGGGTGATCCGCTGATGACGAAGAGCTGGTTCGCATCGGGTTGCAGCTTTAACGCGAGGTCGATGGTCTCGCGATAGGTGCTCTGGTGAAGAATTATGCCGGTCATGCCCGGCGCGGTCACAAGCTGCTCGGCCGCCGGCGCGTCGTTGGCGACGAAGACAATCGGCGCGTTGGGAAAAAGGTCGGAACGATATTGGATGAGGAAGTTCATCGGAATGTCGGCGGTGGCGACCACTACGTCGATCGTCCGGTCGGCATACTTCCTTTTTAAGTAGTCGTGGAAGAACGATTGGTCTGCTCCCTGGAAGCGAGTCGTCTCCATATACTCGGGATAGTACTCGACGTCGTGCGCGACCAGGTCAAGTTGGGCTTTAAAGTTTTCGTCGAACTTGATATTCCCCGGAAAGTCTTTGTTGTCCCAATAGAGCACCAGCACGCGTTTGGCTGAAGGCTGGGCGTAAACGGGCGCGGACCATGCCGAAAAGAGTAAGACAACCAACGCCAATAACATGACGTGAGTCAAAATTCTGTTCTGACTGCCAGGGGTTGTCATTTTTTTGCTCCGCATGAACATCGGGCTCGGCCACAGCCTCAGCGGATTTAGATCATTAATCTTACGGCGAACTGGATCTGACGGGACGAGCCGGTTTCACCCGTCGGGAATCTGGTGCTGGTAACGCGGCCGAAAGCGGGTGTGCCCACAACATTCCCGGGTTGACCGAGGTTAGCATGATTGAACAGATCGAAGAACTCAGCGCGAAACTGAGCGCGCAGCTTTTCGCCGACTTTTGTGCTTTTGATAATCGAGAAATCGGTGTTGTTGAAGCCGGGACCAATGATGACATTGCGACCCAGATTCCCAAATCGCGGCACGGCGGTAAATGCCGACGTGTCGAACCAGCGATCGACCGTCCCGGTGATGGCTACCGGGCCATCGACGTCCGGCCGCAAAGTATTGGCGACTCCGTTAACGGTGCTGTTGCTGGTGACGATATTTACCGGGTTGCCGCTCTGAGACTGAACGATCACTGCCAGCTGCCAACCCGAAAGCAGTTGATTGCGCCCGGAGGGCAAATCATACAGCGCGCTGATTACAAACCTGTTACGCGCATCGAAATCAGAAAGTCCGCGATCGCCTCGCAGATTGTAAGCATCCTGCCCGACAATCCCCCCGGTGCTGAACGAGTTGTAATCCAAAGACTTCGACCAGGTGTAAGACGCATTGAATTGCAAGCCCCGGGTGAGTCGTTGCGTCGCCGTAATCCAGAGTGCGTTATAGCTCGAGTTGCCCGCGCTCTCGACCTGAGTGATGTTTCCCAGGGAAGTGCCGGGCAGGATCGGACTGGCCGCGGAGAGTTTTGGAAATGGCCGCACGCCGTCAATCGGTTGATTGATGTTCCGGCGCACAATCAGGTGCGACCCCTTCGATCCAATGTAACCGCCCATCAAAACCAGATCGCGTTTCAATTCACGCTGGACGTTAAGGTTCCACGATTGCAGATACGCATTGTCGAAGCCGTGATTAATGGACAACGGCGCCAAACCGGCTGCATCCGCCATCTGGATCGCGTTGTCCAATCTGACGGTCCCGCTGAAGGTAAGCGGCATGGCGAGTGGAGGATTGGTCGCGGTGCTCAGGACGATGCTGGTCATTGGCTGATCCGTCTGCACTGAGTAGCCGCCGCGCACGGAAGTCCTGCCGTCCTTGAACGGGTCCCAGGCGAAACCAACGCGCGGTTGAAAGTTTTTATTGTTCTGGTGGTAGACCTCTTTCAGGTCACGACCAACCTGCAAAAGCGAAGCAGTCGCCGGATCGAAGATGATGAAACGATCGTAGCGTTCGCTCGGCGTCATGTTCCATTCATAGCGCAAGCCGGCCTCGATGGTCAGGTTCGGCCGAAGCTTGAAGTTGTCCTGCACGAACAGGCCGACGGCCGGCTCTTCAATGCTGCTCGACTGGCTTCCCAACGTCACGTTGAATGAATTGGCATTGCCGGCAATGAAGGAGGCGACGGTGGGAAAATTGAAACTGCCCGTTGCTTGCCGGAAGTTGTTATTAAGAAACTGACGAAACTCGCCGCCAAATTTGATCGAATGCCGCCCCAGCAGGTAACTGACTTCGTCTGACACGGCGAGGGTGGTATCGCCGCGGCCGGATGGATTGATTGAGGGCCCGCCAAAGTTCAGTCCACCTGCAACGCTGATTTGCGGCAGCCCGATGGGTTGGGTTACGCCATTGCTGATGCCGAAGTCTGCCGGATTAAGTTGCGCATTTGGCTTGCTCGCGGAACTAAAACGATTAAAGCCGGCGCTCAATTCATTGACGAGTCGCGGTCCAAACACGTGTGTTTCGTTTAGCGTAAACACCTGTCGCAATTGTTTCGTGGAGTTTCCAAAACCCGGAATAGTATTTCCATTGCGGCTCGGCTCCGTGTTGAGGGTCCGGTAGGCGTTGTAGTAACCATGCCATTGGTCGCTCGCGCTGACGTGGTAGCTGACGTCACCACTCCATTGGTCGGTATCAACCGTGGCTCTGGCTGATCCGATGAACCGCGGCGTGCCCGACGAGTCAAAAAAGTTCGCCTGCGGAATGAGCGGCAACAGCTTCTTGATTACCGGATCGACTACCGCCGCGCGCTGGGCGTCGCTGAGAGTCAGGCTGTTGAGCTCGAGTTGTTGCCTTTGACGCAGGCCTTCATACGACAAGAAAAAGAACAGTTTTTCTCGAATGATCGGACCGCTAAATTGGCCGCCGAACTGGTTCCGTTTGAATGGCGGCGGCTGGTTCGAATTGAAGGTAAAGAAGTTCCGCGCATCGAAGGCATCGTTCCGCAGGAACTCAAACGCCTCACCATGAAACCGGTTCGATCCAGAGCGGGTAGCGATGGTCACCAGCGCGCCTGAGCTTTGTCCGTGGGCGGCGCTGAAGGTCGAATTATCAACCTTGAATTCCTGCACGGTGCCGATCGATGGCTGGAACGTGATCGAACTGTTCGTCAGGTTGTTAAGCGTAACGCCGTTAATGAGATAGTTGATTGTCTCTTCGCGGTTTCCGGCGGTGGTAAATGCAAATGATCCCAGGCCCCGGATCGGCGCTGACGAGAAGGCGCCCTGAGGCGAAGTAACAGAACCCGGCACCAGCAGTCCCAAATCAAGGAAGTAACGTCCGTTGAGCGGCAGGTCCTGGACCATTTTTTGGTCGACGACATGGCCCACCGACATCGTAGTCTGTTCCAGCATCTCGTGCTCAGACGTCACTGTGACGACCTGAGAAACATCGCCAACCTTAAGTTGAAAATCCTGGTTGACAATCTGTCCGATGGTAAGCGTGAGGCTTTCGATCAACTGCTTTTGAAATCCAACGCCGGTAACCTCCACTCGATACGTACCGAGATTGAGCCCCACCAGCTGGTATCTGCCGGATTCATCAGTTATCACGCGGCGACTCGTCGAAGTCTCAGCATTGGTCGCTACGATCTGAACGCTGGGGACGGCGGCGCCATTGGGATCGATTACTTGTCCTTCGATCGCGGCCGTCGATTGGGCCTGTGCAGTTGTGCACCATGCCAGAGCGCAGCAGATCGCGATTAGGAGCGAAGCCTGGTATCGGCGGACACCAAAAACAGTTTTGGATAAGACCGCACGGAAAGAGTGCGGGCACGGAAAAACGCCGCCATTGGTCTCACAAGCGTGGCAGGGGAGACACATTCTTCCACCCTCAAGTTCAGAGACACTAACCCTCCCCTTACTCGATCGGGTGGAACCCTGGCGACGAGTACCGCGGTAGGAGGAGGTGGCTTTCAACCTCCGATGAAAGCCGCACACGACCCAACTGCGACGGGATTATACTCGCGGGAAGGGTTTCCGTACAGGATTTAGATCACATCCACCTACTACTGCGCGCCGTATCTAATGTTTGGCAGATTTCACGGCCGATGGCGGGTATAATGCCGACCGCTCGAACTCAACAGTCGATGGACTATGAAGTTGTTACAAAGGCGGTGACCGCGCAGCCGATTGCGGCTGTCCGGCGGCGCGTAAGAATTGCAGACATCGCGAGAGTGTGGAAGCCGGCGCTTGATCTTGTCTGGGAATTTCTGCGCTCGCAGCAAGGTCTCCGCACAGACGGTCACAATTGTTTCCTTTACCACCATCCTGCGCCGGGGGAAGAGGTTATGGCGGTGGACTTCGGGGTGCAGGTAACTCGTCGCTTCGATAACGCGGGCGAAGTAATCTGCAGCGAGACGCCGGCGGGCGAGGTCGTTATGACGACGCACATCGGTAGCTACGCCAGGCTCCCAGCCGCACATCAGGCGGTCCGCTCGTGGAGTATGGCGAACGGCCGCGCACTCGGGGGGCGCTCGTGGGAAGTCTATGGCGATTGGACCGACGACGAAACGAAACTCGAGACACAAGTCATCTACTTGTTGAGTTGAAGCCCGCACTCTATCGCGACCATTATGAAAGAGACCACTAAGCGTTCGATCTTTCGCTGGATTCACATTGTGCTTGCGATTCCGATCATCGGGTACGTCTATAGTCCCTTCAAGGAACTGCCAAACTACGCGCCCGTCGTTCGCTTTGTGGCCGTGCCGTTGATCGTGCTTACCGGACTCTGGATGTGGAAGGGACATGTTCTGCGACGCTTCATCGTGAAAAGACGAACGAACGAGACCCGTTAGCAGCGGCCTTGGCCGCCGGAGTAACCATATGAAGACGAATCCGAAAGTTGAATTCTTTTTTAAGAAGGGCAAGTGGCAGGAGGAATTTGAGAAGTTGAGAGCGATCGTCCTCGGCTGCGACCTGACTGAAGAATTGAAGTGGGGGTGCCCCTGCTACACGTTTGAGAAAAGAAACATCGTCCTCATGCATGGATTCAAAGAATATTGTGCGCTCCTTTTTTTTAAAGGCGCGTTGCTGAAGGATCCTGAAGGCATTCTGATCCAACAGACGGACAATGTTCAGTCGGCGCGTCAGATTCGATTTACCAGTGCTCGGGAAATCGTGAAGATGAAGAAGACTTTGAAGGCCTACATTCTGGAAGCCATCGAGGTTGAAAAAGCCGGCGCGAAAGTGAATTTGAAGCAGACCGCTGAATTCAAAATGCCCACAGAGTTTGAAAGCAAGCTGCAGGAAGATCCCGTTTTGAAGAAAGCTTTTTCCTCCCTGACTCCCGGGCGGCAGAGAGGCTACCTGCTTTATTTTGCGGCGCCAAAACAATCAAAGACTCGAGCCGCTCGGGTTGAAAAACATCGTCAGCAAATACTGAACGGAAAAGGATTGAACGATTAGCAAGTCGATCCAACTCCTCGCGGCTGCACGTCCTTCTTGCTGGTAATGGAACTTTCCTCTGCCGCGGGTCGTAGTTCCGATTCGCAGTTTCTTACGACCTTCAGCAACCTTCACAGGAGAGATCATGAAGAAAGCGATCGCGACTTCGCTCGTTGTTTTGCTATTTAACTCGGTCAGCGCTTTGGTTTTTGCGCAGGGCTCGCCCGCGGCCGCAGAAAAAGATTTTAGCGCCGCTTACGATGCGCAAGTCAGTAAGACGCTGGCGACATTTCCCGATTTGCCGGGGATCGCAATTGTCGTGATCAAGGACGACAAGCCGATTTTTGTTCGCGCGTACGGCATGGCCGACAGGGAAGCCGGCATCAAGGCCGATCCCGACACTCTCTACTACATCGCCTCCTCGACGAAGTCATTCACGGCGCTGACCGCGGCGATGCTGGATAAGGAAGACAAGATCAAGTTTTCCGATCCGGTGACAAAATATACGCCCGGCATCAAATTCAAGAATGAAATACCGCAGAAGATAACGATCCGAGATCTCCTGACGCACACCAGCGGCTTGCGGAACATCGCGCTCCAGAACCGTCTCGCTTTCACGGGCCAAATAGATCAGCGCGAGCTGGATCATGCCTTTGCCGAAGCCACGACTTTTAATGAAGCGAGCTTTGGCAAGTACAACTACACCAACCTCGGCTACAACATTTATGGGCTGGCGTTGCATTACCACCTGAACAAAAAATGGCAGGACGCGTTGCAAGAGCGCATCTTCGCACCTGCGGGGTTGGCCCATACGACCGCGTATGTTTCGAAAGCGCGCGCGAAGAAATACAAAATCGCAGCTCCCTATGTGGTTGATACCGATGCAGCCAATGCGGGGAAAATGGTGCGCAGCCAACTCGAGAAGACCGACGAGAACATGCAATCAGCGGGTGGGATCTTTACGAGCATTTCGGACCTGGGCCGGTGGCTCAACCTGAACATGAATGACGGCAAGCTCGATGGCAAACAGATAGTGCCGGCTGATCTCATTCGCAATGCACATACCGGATTAACGAAAAGCACACGTAACGAACCGCCCTTCTCGGCCGATGGCGAATATGGGCTCGGTTGGCAAATCGGCACATACCGCAACGAAAAAGTGATTTATCATCATGGCGGTTATCCCGGTTATCATAGCCACGTTTCCTTCATGCCCGACAAGAAAATTGCGGTCGGCGTGCTGGTGAACAACGACGCCATCGGCTCACGTCTTGCGGATATGCTCGCTGCGTACGCCTACGACTGGTGGATGCGAACGGAAAATTTCGAGGCCGACTACGCGAAGCAATTACAGGACACGGCCACAATCTATGAGAACCGACGGCAAGGGATCGCCGCAGAAGCGGCCCAACGCGCGAAGCGAGAATGGCAACTCTCAAAACCTTTTGCGGAATACGCCGGCAAGTACACGAACGATGTACACGGTACGATTGAGATCGTCGCCAAAGAGAAAGCTCTCGCGGTGCGACTGGGTAACATGAGCGCAGTCGCCACACCCTTCACGCAACCGGACACCATTCGCGTGGTGATGCTGCCCGGGGGGAATGGCGAAGTGATCGGCTTCGTGAAGGATACTCAAGGCAATCTGAGCTCGTTGAATTATGGCGGCGTCATCTTCACGAAAATCGCGAAGTAAGTCTTCGGCGAAGGCCAGCGCGAAGGCGAGCAGAAGCGCGACCAAAGCCCAGCCGGTCAAGGCACCCCGAGGCAAGAAGAAGGGCAAGCAGGTCACGCTCCTCTCGGGCGGCAATCCGCAAATTGCAAAGGGCGACGGCGACGCTCCGGTGCAGGCATATATCGCTGCGATGCCGGAATGGAAGCGCGACGTCGGCCGGCGACTCGATGCGCTAATCGTGCGCAGCGTGCCCAACGTGCGCAAGGCCGTGAAATGGAACTCACCTTTCTACGGCATCGAAGGTCAGGGCTGGTTTCTTTCGTTTCACGTCCTCGCTCGCTACATCAAGGTCGCGTTCTTTAAGGGCTCGTCGCTGCATCCTCTGCCGCCGGGCGAGTCCAAACAGAAGCAAGTGCGTTACTTCGACATCCACGAAGACGATCAACTCGACGAAAAACAGCTGGCGAGCTGGCTCAAACAAGCCGCGGCGATCCCGGGCTGGCTGGGTTAGTTGCCCGCAAGAGAAACCAGACGAACCATCGAATCAGCTGGTTCTCATCTGCGTTCGCGCGAGCACTGGGTGACTGTTACAATCTTTTCACCACCCCGACGGTTCAAATAGTTCACATTCAAATAGGAGTGTCTCAGTGCTGCGAAAACTCACCGTTGCTATTGTCATGGTCTTTGTCCCGATGCTCTCTCAGGTCTCTGCTGTTCCCAGGCAAGGCGATAAACCGCAGGTCATAAAGCTGAATCGTTTCCGCAAGGCGCTCTGGAAGGTGCACGTCACCGTCAAGGGAAAGCCGGGCGATTTTCTGCTGGACACCGGCGGCGGCGCCACTCTGCTCACTGAGGAGTTCGCGAAAGGGATCGATTGCAAATTCTGGGGCCGAACGACCGGCTACAACATGTTCGGCAAACGTAAGGACGGTCCGCATTGCGACGACGTTCAAATCAAAGCCGGCGACGTCGCGCTGACACCGGTCGCGATAGGCACGATTGATTTCGGGGATCAATTCGCAGGCGACAAGACCCCCGACGGCTTGCTGTCGCTCGATGCCTTCGACGGTAAATTGATCACGTTGGATCAAAAGGCGGGGACTCTGACAATCGAGACCGCGCAAACCTTATCACGGCGCACGAAGACAATGAAAGAATTGCCCGTCAGGCTTGTTCGCGACTGCTCGGCCAGATGTCTGAATGCCTTTGTTGGGGTGCCCACGCCGCAAGGGATGACGTGGCTGATTCTCGACTCGGGAGCCGGCGGCGTGTCGCTAATCTCAAAAGATCATGCTGAAATCTTCGGACTCGATCCGAAGATCAAGCAACAGCGGCTTAAATTCGAAGCTGCTCCTGATGTTCCCATCGATAGCCCGGTGTTGTTGACGGACATGATCATGGACGGCAATCTCGGACAGCCATTTATGAGTCAGTATGTGATGACGTTCGACCTGGCGCGCGGACGTCTGTGGGTGGCTAAGTAAGGCGGACCTGGCCGGAAACGATTTACTTAATCGCTCAGCCAGGTCACTTTACCTGTCTCAAGTGAATAAACGCCGCCGACAATCTTCAGTTTCCCCTCGGTAACCAACTTGGAGAGGATAGGGCCGGACGCTCGCAGTTGCGCGACGACCAGCTTCACATTTGCGCTCACCGCATTCGCGACCGGGTCGCCGGGAAGCCCTTGACTCTTTTCGACCGCTGGCTTGAGCAAACTGACGAGCGCGGTGATGTGCCCTTCGACTTCGCCTCCCTGAACCGCGGCGGTCACGGCCCCGCAACTCTCATGGCCCAGCACCACGATTAACGGAATGTGCAGGTGCTCGGCGCCATATTCGAGACTGCCTAATTCCGTATCGGTGGCTACATTGCCCGCTACTCGCACGACAAAGAGATCGCCGAGTCCCTGATCGAAAATTATTTCCGGCGGCACGCGAGAATCGGAACAACCTAGAATCTGGGCGTGCGGATGTTGACCGTTAGTCAGTTCTCGCTGACGCGTAGCAGTCTCGTGAGGATGCTGATATTGATGCCGCACATGATGCTCATTACCGGCTTTCAATTCCGCGAGCACTGAATCGGCTGTGAGCGTGGTTTCGGCTTTTTGGCTGATGGGCAAAGTCGCCGCTATCAGCAGTGCCGCTCCAATTGTCGCTGTCACAAACCGTCTCATGTAGGTATCAATGGCGCTGCTCTGATTCGGAAGTAGAAACAACTACCGTCGTCGGCCGCCGCCGCCACCGCCTCTGAAGCCGCCGCCACCGCCACCGCGATAGCTGCCCATATTCGACGGGCGTGACATGTTGCTTGAGGGTCGGGACTGCTGCGTGCGATTTTGATAGGTCCGTTGGTCGCGGGCACGCTGGGCACCCTCCATGCGTTTCGCGCGATCGCCTTCGAGATTTTTGAACGTGCCACTGTCCATCTGGCTCGGACGATTTGATCCGCTGCGATCTCCAGAGGTGCGATCACCTCTGGCAGTGTCGTTCTGTCGATCGCGATTCTTTGCGTTGTCGTTCAGAAAACTGTCACGCCGGCTGTCGCGTTGCGACGGAGCACCGTCGGGTCTCTCGACGTTATTCCATTTACCGTTTTCAAACTTGCTCCAATTCCCGTTCGCATCGCGACGGTAGGCGTTGCCGTCACGGCCGGCATAGACGTTGTCGCCTTGTTTACCGACGAAGCCTTCGCCGCGCCGATTGATCATGCCGCCGTTTTCGCCGCGCGTGACGCGAGTCGTGTTGCCGGCGCTGTTGGTGAAGCGTTTGGTGCTGGCCCAATCATCGCCGCGCTTAACCTGCGTCGATCCCCAGCTGCCGTAAACGCCCGAACCCTGCCGAGTCTGAATCCCATTTCCCGTACGCGGGTTGTAAGCCTGCGCCGCGCCCCGCGCGCCATATGGTCCATAAGCAAATGCGCCGCGCGCATACGTGCCGGTGCTCGGATTGTATCGAGCGCCGTATCCCGCGCCGCCGTATGGTCCATAGATCCGGCCGGCCGTGCCATAGATTCCGGTGTACGGGTTATACCAGGAGCCGTAACCGTAAGTCCGCCAGTAGGGGTAATAACCCGGATAGTAACCGCCATACCAATAGTAAGGCGGGTAGTACCAACCTGTTCCCCAAACGGCGCAGCCCCAACCGATCATCATTCCTGAGTAGCCGGCGACGGCCGCATAGGTCACCCAGTCATCGCTATCGCTGTCATCCTTTTCGATGGTTACGTAAGTGACGTCGTGAATGGGCGAGCTTGGCGGAATCTGATAAATCTCCGGTGGCACTGACTCGGCCAGGTGCCATTCGCCCGCTGGGCCACTAGCCATGAACCAGACGCCCTGATAACACATGTAGTATTGCTCGCCGGCCTTGATGATCTCTTTGTCGGTATTGACGGCGCGGTGAAGTTGGGTACCCTCAATCGGTTCAAATTTTGGTTCGCCCTGGTAAATCACTTCGGGCGCCTTGATCTCCTTTTTATTGACGCGCGCGATTTGCGGGACCTGCGCGAGCAGCACGGCTTCTGCGGCCTGGTCTGTTCCGGGCACTGAAGCCAGCACGCGTGAGCGCGGGTGCTCGAGCGAAATCTTCTTGAAGTCTTCGGGCAGAGTCGGCGTCGCGAAATTCCAACTTGAATTCAGGTTAGGCGCGCTGAACCAACGGCCGGCTACCAGATAATAAAACGGGCCACTCTCACCCATGCGAAACAGGTCGGCTTCGGTGTTGCTAACCCAAAGCAGTCCGGTTCCCGGGACGGGCACATATTTCGGCTCGCCCTGAATGTAAATCAGCTCGGAAGGCTTGGTGCTGTAATAGACGTGCGGTGGGTGCGTTAGCGGCTTGCCTGGCAAATTCAAGACGACGTCTTTCCAATTCTCGTCACCGGGCAGTTTGCGAAAACTTTCCGGCAGTTTTCCCGCCGGTGTCCATGGGCCATTCAAGTTCGTCGCTTTCAGCCACGAGGCGTCGTCGCGCAAAAAATAGGTGTTCGTCGCAGGATACTGCAGCAAATCCCAATTCGTGTTGACCGCAAACTTAAGGTCGTTGTCCTTGATGGGACTCCAAATGGGATCGCCGTCGAAAGCGAGCATGATCGCCGGAGACTTGCTCACAAATACCAATGGCGGATCGGATTTTAGGCCTTCAACATTCTTTGGAGTGATGATGCTCTTATCGATCTGGGACAGCACTCGATCCAAAGAGATTGTTCGTTCATCGTCGGGAATGATTTTTTCTATCTCGGTGACAATCTCCTGCACCTGCTCCTTCGGCAGACTCTGAAAATTTGTCTCGCTCACCTTCACGGTCGCAAACTTCACCATTCGTTCCTGCAGCGCGACCGAGGTGTCTGCTTCCAGTTTAATCGTGCCGAGCTCAGGTTTGGGCGCGTCTTTCTTCGTGTAAGAAACGGCGGCCATGGCGACCAGGTGCTTCTGGCCTTCCCAGCTCTGCGACTGTGGTTGGAAGATCACCATCTGCGCTTCGCTCGGCAGGGAATAGGCGCGCGGCCACACGTCGCTGGTTTGGGTGATGGACGACGGCCGGCGCGTGGTCGTGCTTTTCGTGGCCTGTCCGATGACACCCCGCGGAACAATCAGCGAAAGCGTGACGGTTAGCGTAAGTAGTAGTGACGATAAGATTCGTTTCATGGCGACCTTGACCTCCAAAGACGATTGATTGCCTGGGGATAGTGCGCAAACAAACTATTTCAGGCTGATTGTAGGAATTAGGTGAGGGCGGGATAACTGTCAGATTTGACAGGGGTAAACTTTGGAGTGAACCGGCAGAGCGAAGCGGCGACGGCGCTTTGGATCGCTTCGCACTCAAACCTTCGGAAGCAACATCCAAAGCGCCGTCGCCGCTTCGCTCTGCCGGGCGCAATCACAGTTAAGGCGTCACGGTGCGGGCCAAAGCCGGTGCCGCTCCTTCTGGTGTCTCAGCGACCAGCGTCCGATGTACAACGCCCGCGATCACCGCGCCAACGAGCGGTGCGATCCAGAAAAGCCAAAGCTGTTTGATGGCCCAGCCCCCGACAAACAACGCGGGTCCGGTACTGCGTGCCGGATTCACCGACGTATTTGTGACAGGAATGCTGACGAGATGAATAAGCGTCAGTGCCAAGCCGATTGCGATCGGCGCGAGACCTTTCGGCGCGCGCTCGTCAGTTGCTCCCAGAATGACGATCAGGAAAAAGAAAGTCATCACAATCTCAGTCACCAGCGCGGCGACCAGGGTGTAATTGCCGGGGGAATGGTCGGCATAACCATTCGACGCGAAGCCGCCACTCAGACTGAAGCCCGCTTTGCCGCTCGCAATCAAATATAGAATACCGGCGCCGGCCACGGCTCCGGCCAGTTGCGCGATGACATACGGCAGAATGTCCTTTGCCGAAATTCGGCCGGCGGCAAAACAACCAATCGTGACTGCCGGGTTGAAGTGGCCACCAGAAACATGGCCGACGGCATATGCCATGGTCAAGACAGACAATCCGAACGCGAACGAGACTCCCAGCAGTCCGATACCTACCTGAGGAAACGCCGCCGCTAAGACAGCGCTGCCACAACCACCGAAAACCAACCAGAGTGTCCCCAGAAATTCTGCCGAAAGCTTTTGGGTCAGATTAAATTCTTTCATCGTCGATCCTCCTATGAACGTGGTATGGCCGGCCAATCAGCGTTAGAGGTTTTGTCGGTACGGACCCGCAATCATATGAATCCGCAGTGTCGAGCTATTGGCGTCCGCTGGTCGCGCCGGCAATGCCTTTGTTCCTCATGAGTCGAATTTCAACCCGGCGATTCTTGGCGCGCGCTGCTGCATTAGTGTCCTCTAATTCGCCATATCCGAATGGCTGCACGAGGCGATTGAGCGGAAGCTTCTGGTCGGTCGCCAGGTAGTATATGACAGCTTTCGCGCGTTGCTCGCTAAGATCACGGTTGTATCGGGTGTTACCTCGTGAATCGGCATAACCAACAATCTCTGCGACCCAGCCTTTTCGATCCTGCGTGTGCGCCCAGGCTGCGGCTTCGTCGATGGTACTTTTCGCTTCGCGACTGAGATTTGAACTGCCGGTGCTGAAGTATACCGTGATTGTTTTGACCGGGTCGTAGTCATCGAGGCCGTTGAGGCGAGTGTGCGCGGCGTCCGCTGTGGACTGCGCTACTTTCGCCGCTTCCCCGGCCTGGTTCGCGGTGGTCTGTGCGGCCGCAGCCTCCGCTCGCGCCGAGTTGGCCAGCGCGGTTGTTTCCTGCAATTGTCCCGCGAGCTTTTCTTGATCCGCCTTTTGCTGGGCCAATTGTGTACGCAGATCGGCTTCCATTGGATCCACGGTCGCTCTTAGCGCTTGCGCAATTCTCAAGTCCTGCTCATCAAAGCGAATGTCCTTAGCCACCAGTTGGCCTTCAGCATTTCCCACCCCGTCGACTTCCAGACGCAGGCCGCGCAAGATGTCGCTCGGTTCGTACTTTTTCGAACCGCGCAAGATGCCCTTCTTGTGACTCTTAACTTTGGTCGCTGGAGTAATGACGACGAGCGTCTGCGTTCCGTCGATGGTATCGCCCATCGCGAAAATCTCACCCGATCGTTTCGAGACGATACCGCGATGCTTTTTTACTTTCTCTCCATCGGGAATGTGTTGGAAGTTTGGCGTTTGAGCCGAAACGCCGGCTACGCTGATTAGATGAAATCCCATCGTCAACGCCGCCAGGGAGATCGTTATCATCCGCCGGCGTCTCAAATTCGTCGTAATCATGAGAGGACTCCTTTTGAAAACCCTGGGTTCGAGAGCCACGTCTGCAATAAGACACAGTCGTCGGGACACAGCGGGGCACGTGACTTCGCCGGAATCTTAGACCTATTGGCCACGGCGATAACTGTCAGTTTTGACAGGCAGCATGCTGCGCGCAGCCGCGCCCTATTTCCCGTCAATGACCCGATCCAGAATCAGTTGGTAAGGAGCCGAACTTATACTGACGCGTCCGTAGAACGGCCGATCGTTGATGACAATCATAAAGATGAGCATCGCGAGAAATGCCGCCATCAAAAAAATCAGAATTGCGTGCAGCTTCGGATCAGCAATTTTGAAGAAATAAGCGATGCCGATACTGATCGCGGCGCCCAACCAAATCACCGTCCACATTACAATGTCCAGGCCGTTGTCAACCGCGTCAATGCGCAACCGCCGGAATTCAATCATGCGGTTGTAGGCGTTGAGCGCCTCGGCATGTTTGGACTGTTGGCCCATCGTGGCCGGCTCGAAAGCATGGATCTTGTCCTGAAATTCATCCAGCAGGCCTGCGCCAAAGGAGGTTTGTATTACGCCCCGCTGTTGCGAGGGCCATACCTTCTCGATGGTGAAGACTGTGTACTCACGCAACTTTGACCGGAGTTCACTGCGGACAGGTTCAGGATAGCCGCCGAGATCGCGATACAGCGTTGCGATCGAGCTAGCCTCTTTTGAAACCAAATCAGCCGCATTTGAATGCGTATTCCAAACGCCTATCGCAATCAACCCGACCGTGATGCCGTAAAAGACACCGATGGCCTGCACGGTTCCACTGACGGCTTCGTTGCCGGCTTCGCCATAGTTGAGGCGCGGCAAGACAAATCTCCGCAACAGGAACAGGCCAATAAGTGAGATTGCTTCAATCAGTACGACTAGCGCGAGGCCGGCATATAACGGCCGCACTTCATACAGCCAGATGGGCACGGGGCTCTCCTCTCATCACAGCGAAATCAAAGACGGATCCGGACCCGATCAGATCGGATGACGGCTCTCATATTGAATTCACCATCAACTAGCCCGGCGGGTCAGCGCCGGTTGATCGCCTTCGTAGAGTTCATCATCGCTGCCGCCAATGCCTTGAAGGTCGCCTGCCTCCGCGAGCACTTGATCGTCGACGTCGGGAAACGCCCGCTTGCGCGACGTATCGAGCAGCGCCAATTTCCTAAGCAAAATCGGATGGCGTTCGGCCGGCAGCGTTTCGAGCAAGTCTTCCACCATCGCCTGGAGACGTCTTTGCACCTGAATGCTGTCGCGACCGTATTGCCGGATCTCGGTCATGCCCAGCTGGACAAAATCTTCCCAGTCGGGCGTGCGATAGACGAGGCGAAGCTGGCCGGCCGCGTCCTCTTCATGGCCGTCCGCCAAATGGCGTTTGCCGACCCCGCGCAGTAAATGATGAATCTGATCGATTGCCAGCACCGCCGTTGTCGGATCGTTTATCGCCGGCGACAGGGCCTTGCTCGCGATGTCGACCAGGATGCGGAAGGCAAACATCGGGTCCTGCTCGAGCGTGCGTTCGTGACCGATCGCGATTGAGTTGCGCAAGTCGCGGTCACTTAGTCGTTCGCCGCCGCCATAAACGCGAAAGACGGGATCGCCCTCAGCGATAAAGTCGCCGACCTGGGGAACCATCTCAATCACACAGCCGAATTGCTCGGCCCGCCTGATCAATCCGGGCATATCAAATGCCAGCACAGCCCCATCTTGAGTACTCGGGACAATGCGCGGCTGGGTCGTACGAAGGGTCTTGAGCGATTCGGGTGTTTTTGATTCGGTAATCAGCAACGATGGGTAAACGTCTTTGATGACTTCGCGTCCTTCCAGTCCGACGCGGCGCAACGCGGAACTCGGTCTGAGCATTTTCCCCATCGTGTCGGTGAAGAGAATGAAAAGAGCGAGACTTATCAGGAAGCCATAACCGGCAATGTAACTGGCAATCAGCGGGACCGTCTGTTCGATTCGAATCAGGGTGGCGACTGCAAACGTGAAGGTAAAAACGAAAACTGCGAAGGCCAGCTTGCCGTACGGGCTGCGATAGATGAGCGCGATGATTCGTGGTGTCAGTTGCGCGCTGGCAAGTTGCACCGCCAACAACATCGCCGATGAAACCAGCACGACCAGCGTAAACGTCGAACCCGCGACGGTGCTCATGATCAAGCGCGCCGTGTCCGGACTGACAGTGCCACGCCAGCCCATCGCGAGTTCCAAAGCGATGAGCGCTCGGGCTCCGACTAAGGCGACCACGATGCTGATCGCCGGCAAAATCCAAAGCGAGTTGCGGACGTAAAGCCGGACGCGATATTGAAACAGCCAGTTCATCAATTGTAGTTAGGTCTGCCTCAGCGATGGGTTTACAGACCGGTCCCTGTGGTGCGCATGCTAAAGCCGCCTCAGCCAGGGAATAACTGTTAGTTTTTACAGGCTATTAGTTTAGAGGTTAGAAGTTAGAGCTTAGAGGTTAGAGTTTAGAGGTACTTCTCACAATAAAATGTCTGAGCATGGCAGCTACGATGACATGCTCAGACCGAGGAAGCGTCATTGTCGGAATGACGCCGGCCTTCAGAAGCGGATTACGCCCCCGAAAAACGGCCCGTTATTAGTTATTCGCAGAAAATTGTTGTCGTTTACCCATCGATAGCGTTGATACTTGAAACCGCCGAGGACGCCGAAATTGCGGGTGACGTGATACTTCGCGCCACCTTCGACGTGGAACAGACGATCGTGATGAAACGCGATGGCGCCGAGGTTACTGAAGAGGCTGACCTTGTCGGTTGGATCGTAGTCGAGGTCGTAACCGATGGTGGCCGCGAATTTATTAATCTCGCCTTCACTCTTACGACTACCTCCGCTCAAGGTCTGTCCGGTGATATCGACTCGAGTTGGGACTACGCCGAAGTCGATCATTGGGCCGATACGAATCTTGTCGTTGCCCCAACGATACGAGTACATACCCTTAAGAGTTGACTGCCGGAGGTTGCTTTCAATGGCGGCGCCGGCTACGTAGGTCTCGCCGCGAAACGTGAAACTGCGCCCGATCACGCGCGTGCGGTCCCAGTCGGCGTTGGCATATTCGACGCCAAACTTGTGCTTACCGTCTTCGGTCCGGTACGCATACTTGATGTCGAATCCCCATTCGTTGCTGAAATCAGCGTCGCGCTTGAAGTCGATCGTTGAGCCGGCCGCGCCGGTGCCGGAGAAATTTGCTTCTCCCGATGGCACGGCCACCGTGAGGCGAATTTCGATTTCGTTTTTCGGTTTATCTGTTTGAGAATACGCTGTCGTGCCCGCGGCGGCGACGATGGCAACTGCTAAGAATTGAGTCGCGAGTCTACGCATTTAGATTCCTTTCCAATACTGCTGTACAAATAATTGATCGACGCTAACTTACCGGGTCTACCCGTCTTCAAACACTGTCAATAGTTACAGTCTGCGTCGTCGTGGATTAAGCCTTGGGGAATTGCTTGAACATCTTCTCGACTGATTTTCGGATCGGCGACTCGACTTTCTTTGCGTCCTGGGTGATGTTGCCTGACGGGCCGTCCTTCAGAATCTGTTGGGCCGTCCCGCGCCAGACGCTGTTCTTGCTCTTACCGTCGACCAGGTCAACGACCAGCGTTCCTTTATGGACCGGCCAGGTTTGCGTGCCAACTGCCATGCCGGTCGATACTCCACTACCCATCGCGTGCGACCAGCTCGGATAACCAATCTGTATGTCGGCATTCGTGGCGGTAAAATAAACAACCGTTACATCCGCACCGTCATCGACCTTCTTAAGCCCCTTGGCCGCCATTGCTTGATCGATTGAGTCGAGGATCGTTTGCTGGACTAAAGGGTTACCTGGCGGCAGCGGTTTGTCCCACTGATAACTCTTGTATCTCGTCAAATCGGCGCTGGGATCAGCGAGCACCTTGACCTTCTGGGCCTGGACCGCGACTGCCGCGGCCAACACAATTAGAAGCACGAACAGTTTTTTCATGGCGCACCTACCGATCTGATAATCCATGGCAGCACGATTCTAAGTGCCTCGTAGCACAGTAATAACTGTCAGTTTTTACAGTTTGAGGGGCGTCCGATCAGATGCGTCAACTGTAATAATTGACAGTATCGCGCTGCCCTTGGCTTACCTATTATCCCGGTCGAGGCAACCCAGTTCGAACGCCTTAGTTCCCGAAGGACAAGCGCCCATGAGAATCAAGCCTACAGTCGTCGCCTTCTTCGCGGTTATTGTCACGGTTATGGTCATCTCTTCAGTGACATCTACCGTAGTCGCCGAAAAGAGCAAGAAATCAGACTTTAAAGAGGTCTACACCGGCACGCTGATGTCGACGAACGGTCCCATGCGGACCACCTCGTTCAATTTGAGTATCAAGGACTACACGCCTGACGATGTAGCTCAGGGTTACCTGGCAGTGCTTGTCGAGGGCGACCAGTTCGATCTACTCAAGAAGATCAAGGATTTGGATTTGGGATTTATGTCAGCGCACGGAAGTCTCGGCCGCCGTCTGTTGATTGTTCGGAAGCACGAACTTCCAGATGGCAAGACCAGGATCGTTGCCGCCTTTGAGCGCTGGCAGACCTTCGGTGAAGTCCGCGGTGGCTATCGAGTTTCGGATTATCCCTTTGGCCTGATTGAAATCGTCGTCGATGCCAAAGGAAAGGGAGCCGGCACCTTTATTGCCGCCTGCGCCGTCGATATGAAGAAGGACAAGAAGACCGGCAAGTACCAGCTTGAACTCGAGAATTTCGGCACCTTCCCGAACAAGGTTATGGGGGTGATGCGTCGCTAGGACCTTCAGGGTCCGTTGAAGCGGGTAACCGCTAAAAAGAAGAACGATGCGAGCAAGTCGTCACCTCGCATTAGGGATGGGAGGGGCCGAGCGCTATCTTTGGCGACAAGAGAGCGCGAAAAAACACCCTTCCCGGTGGGCCGAGAGCACACGGGGGCTGACTCGGCCCACACTTTTTTGTCTGCTAGTCGCACCATCTGTCCTGTTTAAGAACCTGGGGCCCTAGCGCCCGGGATCATCCAGAACCCTGCCATCTTCGAAGTCTCGTCAGAATGCTCGGGCGTACCCGGAAGAGTCTGGCCGGTGTGCTGAAGCTGAGCCGGCTATGGCCGAAACGCCTACCTTGAATTTATTTTGGAGTGTGCCTGCCTGGCGTCGATTCCTAATCCCGCAAAAACAAACCAGAGACCAAACTGCTCCGCGAAAAGACACACACGGGCTTTGATTGGGTCGCTATTGCTCGCCTTCTCCACCTCGTTATTTTGCGGTGAAGTCGGCAGTAATTACTTTCCTGGTCATCTTGTTGGTGACTTGAAGTTTTAGCGCGGTGATCGATTTGCGATCGTCGGAGAGGATTAGTTTGCCGCCGCCCTCCAGGTTGCCGGACATCGAGTTGCCCGTGATCTTGAGGTCGATGGTCTTGTCGTTCTCGTTTGCTCGCGACCAGCTGCCGCTGATAAAGACGGTGATGTCGGTGACTAAATTGATTTCAACCTTGCCGTCTTGAAACCCCTTTACCACGACGGCATTGAGATTGAATTCTTCTTTGCCAAGTTTGATTTTGCCCTGGCCGTTAGCGCTGACAACCAGCGAGGGCTGCGGGTCCTGCGCTAACGCGACACCGCAAAAGATCAGCAGTGCGAAGAATGTGAGGAAACCAGTTGCGTAGTTTTTTCGAATCATCATGGCGACCCCTTTTCGACGAAATCAGTCCTGAGCATCCAATGAGACTTATCAGGTTGACTGTAATGGCAGCAGAGATTCGCCCGAAACTGTCACTTTTTACAGTTGCTCGGGGTGAAAGAGATTCGCCGGTCACTTCACTGTGGATTGCTGCGGCGATGCACACGCATTTGAAACATAGCGTTTATGATCGCGAAGACGAACGCTGTAGATAAGCCGCACAGCAGAACACCGGTCACGCCTTCAACGCCTCCGAGCATACGCCAGGCGCGCGGCAGCACGACATCTCCAAATCCGATTGTCGTGTAGCTGGTGATCGAGAAATAGAGGGAAGTCTCAAAATCGCCGAAGAGCGAGCGCGCATAATAGAAGGCCGCCCAAATGCCGACCTCGAGCATGTGCAAAATGATGATTACCGAAAAGGCGACGAGCAGCAGCCCCATGTAGCCCAAGGTCCCCATCTCTTCCTTGCTCTTTTCTCTTTGATCCAACATCCAATCAGCAAGCGAAACAATGCAGGCCACGTGCAGCAGCAAACAAACCGCGACAATGGCGAAGGCGACGAGAAGTTCTTTAAGCATATAGCGGCGCAGAGAGGCCCAATGCCGCGCATAGTAGAGGCGTTGTCGCTCAACCAGCACTGTCAATTTTGCCAGTAGTCCGGTCCCGCCGCGCTGCCTAGAATTTCGACCGTATCCTGCGCTCTTTGTGTAGTTACAGGATCACGATGTCAGTCGTTATCTCTCTTAAATAACCCGACGCGAGAAAAGGAGTTTCGCCATGAATCGTCGCCTGCAGCGTAGCTTGTTGCTCCGAGCGATCCTGCTGCTTAGTCTGTCTCTCATTGGATTCGCGTGTAGTAAGAACAAAGACGCTGGCAAAGCAACCGCTAACACGAACGCTACGCCGCCCACGGTGGTCGTCTCGCAGGTCGAACAACGAACCGTGCCTATCTACAGCGAGTTTGTAGGCCAGACTGAGGCCAGCCAGACTGTCGAAGTTCGCGCACGGGCCCAGGGCATGCTGGAAAAGATTTTCTTTAAAGAAGGAACCGTCGTCAGGAAAGGACAAGTCCTCTTCCAGATTCAGAAGAATGAGTATCAGGCGAAAGTTCTGTCGGCGAAAGCGGCCCTGGCGAAAGCCCAGGCTGATCTGGCCCAGGCCAGGGAACGCGTCGATGTAATTCAGGCCGAAGCAAAGTTGGCGGAGGCTAATACGACTCACAGCCTGGCGCGCTCAGATCTCGCGCGTTATGTTCCACTCGCCAAAGAGAACGCGGTAACTCAGATCGATTTGGACGCTGCTCGTGCCAAGGAAGAAACCACGAAGGCGGAAGTGAATGCCGCCCAGGCCACGCTAACGAACCGGACCGCCGCAGTTAAGTACAACGTAGAACAAGCGACTGCGGTCGTGACGGCGGCGAAGGCAGACCTGGCCCTCGCCGAGATAAATCTAACCTATTGCACGATTTATTCTCCGATCACCGGGATCATCGGTCTGCAGAATGTTAATGAGGGCAACCTGGTTGGCAAGAACGAACCAACCCTGCTCACGACCATCTCATCATCAAGTTCCCTGGACGTCGACTTCAGCATCAGCGAAGCCTACATGCTGCAACTCACAAAGTCCGGCAAGGCCGGATCGAGAAGAGGCGCTGCGTTTCAGTTGATGCTTGCCGACAACAGCGTCTACGACCAGGAAGGACGCTTCTCTGTCGTTGATCGAACTGTCGATCCCAAGACGGGCACCATCAAGGTCCGGGCCTCGTTTCCCAACGCTGCCAACCAGCTTCGTCCAGGTCAATTCGCTCGCGTGCGCGTCGCGGCTGAGGAGCGCCAGAACGCGGTTCTCGTCCCACAAGTAGCCGTTCAGGAGTTGCAGAGCGCCAAGTACGTTTTGGTCGTCGATTCGGATAACAAGATTGTGCAGCGGACCATCACGGTTGGGGATCGAATCGATGACTCATTCATCGTCACCGACGGGCTGAAAGCGGGTGAGCGGGTGGTGACCGAAGGTGTCCAGAAAGTTCGGCCAGGCATGGTAGTCAAGCCGACGACGACTGCCGGAGGTGCATCCTAGATGGGGAAATTCTTCATCGGCCGGCCGATCGTCGCCATCGTTATCTCGATCCTGATCGTGATGATTGGGGTGGCCACGATGTTGAGTCTCTCGGTCGAGCAGTATCCGTTTCTTGCTCCCCCGAACATTCGCGTGACTGCTAACTATCCCGGCGCGGCAGCAGAAGCGGTTGAGGGATCGGTGGCCACGCCCATCGAGCAGGAAGTCAACGGCGTCGACAACCTGATCTATATGAAGTCGTCGAACACCAGCGACGGCCGCATGTTGCTTGACGTCAATTTCCAGGTGGGGATGGACCAGGACACTGCCAACGTGCTCACCCAGAACCGGGTCTCGTCGGCGCAGGCTCGTTTGCCGGCCTCGGTTACGCAACAGGGAGTCACGGTAAAAAAGCAGAGTCCCAGCATCCTGATGCTGATCTCGCTTTACTCGCCCAAAGACTCGTACGACGCCAACTTTCTCATCAACTATTGCGGCATCAACCTGCGCGACCAACTGCTCCGCATTCCCGGCATTGCCCAGGTCGATCTGTTCGGTGGCACGGACTACGGCATGCGAGTCTGGATGGATCCGGACAAACTGGGCAAGCTCGGACTGAGCGCGTCGGATGTGATCGCGGCCATCAACGAGCAGAACATCCAGGCGCCGGCGGGGAGAATCGGCGGTTCGCCTGCGCCTAAGGATCAGCAGTTCACCTACACGGTCAGCGCTCCGGGCCGCCTGATCACGGCCGAGGAATTCGAAAACATCATCGTCCGTCAAAGTGGCGAAGGCGCGGTGGTCCGGATCAAGGACATCGGGCACGCTGAACTCGGCTCGCAGGATTACAACTCTTTCGGCCGGCTAAACGGCAAGCCGGCCGGCGCCATGGCGGTCTATCTCCTGCCCGGAGCGAACCAGCTCAAGGCCTCCGAGGCGATTTACGAAGCGATGGAGCACGCCAAGGGCATCTTTCCGCCCGATCTGGATTACAAGATTGTTTACGATACGACCCCGGCAGTCGAGGCGTCGATCCACGAGATCGAGAAGACTTTTGTCGAGGCGCTCATCCTGGTGACGCTCGTGGTCTTCATCTTCCTGCAGAACATTCGGGCCACAATCATTCCTTTGATCACTGTTCCGGTTTCGCTCGTCGGAACTTTCATCTTCTTTCCGCTGCTCGGCTTCTCGCTCAACACTCTCTCGATGTTCGGCCTCGTCCTGGCCATCGGCATCGTGGTGGACGACGCGATCGTTGTGGTCGAAGCGGTCATTCATCACATGGAGCATGGATTGGCGCCGAGGGAAGCCACGATCAAGGCCATCGAGGAAGTAACTCAACCGGTCATCGGCATCGCCCTGATCCTCTGTGCGGTGTTCGTGCCCGTGGCTTTCATTGGCGGCTTGACCGGACGAATGTACAAGCAGTTCGCTCTGACCATCGCGATCTCGGTCCTGATCTCGGCCTTCAACGCGCTGTCGTTGACGCCCGCGCTCTGCGCCATGCTGCTTAAACCGCACAAACCAATGAGGGGACCGCTGGGCGCTTTCTTCCGCGGCTTCAACAAGGTGTTCGATGTTGTCACCAACGGCTATGTGAAGACCTCGAGCATCCTGGTGCGCAAGGCGATCCTGTCACTCATCGTCGTGGGGGTGGTGGTAGTGGGTGCAGGCTTTTTTGGCAGCATGATCCCGGCCGGATTTGTACCTGAGGAAGATCAGGGAATCGTCGGTGTCGGAGTCCAACTCCCGCCCGGCGCATCGCTCCAGCGCACGGACGAGCTAATGAAGAAGGTAGAGGCGATCGTCGCCAAGACCGGTGGGGTGGATTCCTATCAGACAGTGGTTGGCTTAGGCATTGTCACCAACACCTACCAACCGAACTACGGCACAATCTTCATGCGTCTGAAACCGTGGGAAGAGCGTAAAGATCCGAAGGAGAAGGTAAAGGGCATCATGGCGTCGCTGCAAAAGCAGTTTACCGCCATTCCAGAAGCGATTGTTTTCCCCTTCAACATCCCGACGTTGTCAGGTTTTGGCGCCTCGGCGGGATTCAATTTCCTGCTTCAGGATCGCAGCGGCTCTATGACCGTCCAGCAACTGGGCGAGATGACGCAAAAGTTCCTGGCCGCAGGACGAGCGCGGCCGGAGCTGGCGAATCTGAATACCTCTTTTGATCCGAACTATCCGCAGATAAAGGTGACTCTGGATCGCGAAAAAGCGCGCACGTTGGGTGTGCAGGTAGACGAAGTTTTCAAATCGATGTCTTCTTTTTTGGGAGGAGCTTTCGTCAACGACTTCAATCGTTTCGGGCGCCTGTATCGCGTCTATGTTCAGGCGGACTCAGCAGCGCGGCTGAGCCCCGATGACATCGGTAAGATCTACGTGAAGTCGAAGTCTACCGGCGCAATGATCCCTCTTTCGACTCTGGTTACCGTCGTTGACACTCCGGGAACAGAGATTACGACCCGGTTCAACCTGCTGCGCTCTGTGGAGATCACCGGAATACCGGGCAGCGGTTATACCTCCGGACAAGCGATGAAGACGCTCGAGGAAGTCTTCGCGCAGTCGATGCCAAAGGAGATGAGCTTTGCGTACACCCAACTGTCATATCAGGAAAAGATCGCGCCGCCGTCAGCGCCGACTTTGATCCTCGCCATCGTGGCGGTCTTCTTACTACTCGCGGCGCTGTACGAAAGTTGGAAGCTGCCATGGGCGGTACTTCTGGGCTCGCCTCTGGTCGCGTTGGGTGCCTTCTTCGGGGTCTGGATCATGGGCTTCGACAACAACGTCTACGTGCAGGTCGGATTAATCATGCTGATAGGTCTGGCAGCCAAGAACGCAATTCTGATCGTGGAGTTTGCCAAGGCGAAACAGGACGAGGGCATGACGATTCAGGCGGCTGCCCTTGAATCTGCGCGCCTTCGCTTCCGGCCAATTTTGATGACAGCGTTTGCCTTCATTCTGGGCGTGGTGCCGCTGATGCTTTCGAGCGGCGCCGGCTCGGGCGCACAAAACGTTATGGGCACCGCGGTGTTCTGGGGGATGCTGGTGGCAACCTTCCTCGGGGTGTTCATCATTCCCGGTAATTTCACCTTCATGCAGAGCCTCAGACTTAAGTTTTGGAAAAAGCCGATTGCTCCTGTACTTCCCGAACCTGTCCCGGCCGAAGAAGGAGGTGGGCATTAATGAGACGAAGACTTTCGGTTTCGGTAATCATCATTGCTCTCTTCGGAAATCTTGCGTTGGCGCAAAAGAAGTATCAGCCACCACCGGTGCAGACACCACCTGTCTATCGCGCCGAAGACGCAACTGCTCAGCCCGGCCCACAATCGTTTGGCGATCTCAAGTGGTTTGAAGTTTTCAAGGATGATCAGTTGCAGGTCTTGATTCGCACCGCCGTCGCGCAGAATTATGATCTGCGCCAGTCAATGGCGAGGATCAATGCGGCGCGCGCCCAACTTGGTTTAGCGCGAGCAGATCAGTTTCCAAATTTTGCGGCTTCGGGCAACGTGACTACTACGCGTCTGCCGCAGGATGGCTCATTAGGTCGAGACCTGGGCGACCGAACTCAGAGAAATATAAGTTTTGGGCAGGTGCTTCTCAACCTGCTCAATTTTGAGGTGGACATCTGGGGTCGCGTCAAGAAGATCAAAAACGCTCGAGCTGCTGATCTCAGAGCTGCTGAAGAAGACCGGAACACAGTTCTCAGCACCGTGGTGAGTACGGTCGCGGCCGCCTATCTTCAATTGCGCGAGCTGGATCTGGAGTTAGAGATCTCTCAACGAACGCTGGCCACCCGAGAGGAGTCTCTGAGGATTATCAAGTTGCGTGCTGACAAGGGAGTAGCGACCGCGTTGGATGTCCGCCAGGCTGAACAGTTGGTTTACTCAGCGCGCGCCGCCATTCCCGATCTGCAACGCGCGATCGAACAGGAAGAGAACCTGATCAATTTGTTGCTCGGTCAGAATCCGGCCCCGATTCCGCGTGGTCGGGAACTGGTGGCGCAGGAACTGACACCTACGGTTCCGGCGGGCCTGCCCTCCGTTCTCCTGCAACGTCGTCCCGATATCCGCTCGGCCGAACAGACTCTGGAGGCGGCTAACTTCAGTGTGGAAGCGGCTCGGGCAGCATACTTTCCGCGCATCTCGCTCAGTGGTTTTCTGGGCGGCGACAGCACCGCGCTCTCGAGCTTGTTTACCGGCGCCGGAAGCGTTTGGGGGTTCGGGGCGCAAGTGACGCAGCCCATCTTTACCGCCGGCCGGCTGAAGTCAAACGTCAAGTTGAATAAGGCGCAACAGGAATCTGCGATTGTCAGCTATCAGAGCACGGTACAAGGCGCATTTCGCGAAGTCTCGGATGCGCTCATCGCCTATCGCAAGAACAGGGAAGTGCGGGCCCAGCAAGAGTTGCTGGTCGAGACACTTAAAGAGCGCTCGCGTCTCGCCTATTTGAGATATGAAGGTGGGGTTGATAGTCTGCTCAACGCGCTGGATGCCGACCGCGACTACTTCAATGCGCAGCTTGACCTCGCGCAGATCAAGCTCAACGAGTTAACCGCCGTGGTTCAACTATACCGGGCCCTGGGCGGCGGCTGGCAAGCATAGCAACCAATCATGAAAACCAAAGAAATCTTGAAGAGAGTGAAGTCTCTGACGGAGCCGTTTCGCGTCTGCGACGGCCGTAAGTTTCGCCTCAAGGACGTCGACCCCGGCGATACGCTGCATTTCAAATCTGAAGACAAGCCGGCGGTGGAAGAGGCGCTGACGAACGGCATCGAGGTGCTGCGTGAGTTGCAGGACAAACTTTACGCGCAGGATCAATGGGCCGTGCTGCTGATCTTCCAGGCGCTCGACGCTGCCGGCAAAGACGGCGCGATTAAGCACGTGATGTCCGGCATCAATCCGCAGGGCTGTCAGGTGTTTTCATTCAAAGGACCGTCGGCCGAAGAACTCGATCATGATTATCTTTGGCGCTGCATGAGGTGTCTGCCGGAGCGCGGCCGCATCGGCATCTTCAATCGCAGCTATTACGAAGAGACGACCGCCGTACGCGTGCATCCTGAATTTCTGCGCGCGCAGAAGCTGCCGCCGAAACTTGTCACCGACAAGATTTGGGACCAACGCTTCAAGGACATCAGCAACTTCGAACGCTATCTGACACGCAACGGTGTCGTCGTGCGCAAATTCTTTCTGCACCTGTCGAAAGGTGAGCAGAAGAAACGATTCCTGGCGCGACTGGATCGGCCCGACAAGAACTGGAAGTTCTCGGTCAACGATGCGAAGGAACGCGGTTACTGGAAGGACTACATGAAGGCTTACGAAGAGACGATTCGCAACACCGCGACCGATTATGCGCCATGGTACGTCGTGCCGGCCGACAATAAGTGGTTCACGCGCGTGGTGGTGGCAGCCGCGGTGATCGAAACACTAGCCTCGCTGGATGTCACATATCCGGAAGTAGGCAAAGAGAAACTGAAAGAGCTCGATGCCGCGCGCCAGACGCTCATGGTTTCGAACTAAGAGGAGGTAGAGATGAAAAAAATGATCCGGTATTTCGCGATGACCTCGATAGTCGTCGCGATCGTTGTTTGCAGCAATCAAAGCCTGCAGGCGCAAAAGGCTGTCGAGCTTAATCAGAAAGTCGATCAGGCGTTGGCAAAACTTCTGGCTGATTCCGAGGCCGCCAGGAACTTGTCCAAAGTGGCTAAAGGAATTCTCGTCTTCCCGACGGTAAAGAAAGCCGGCTTCATGGTGGGCGGCCAACGCGGCGAAGGCGCACTGCGTGTCGGAGGCAAGACGACGGGTTACTACAAGACGACTGCGGCCTCGTTTGGACTACAGGCAGGCGGGCAAAAGTTCAGCTACGCGATGTTTTTTATGACGGACGGCGCGCTCGAGTACCTGAAGAAAAGTGATGGATGGGAAGTGGGTGTGGGACCCAGCATCGTCGTGGTTGACGAAGGTGCGGCCCGTTCGCTGACCACCTCTACCGCGAAAGAAAGCATCTACGTTTTCTTCTTTGGCCAAAAAGGATTAATGGCCGGTCTGGGAATTCAGGGCTCGAAGATTTCGGCGTTCACTCCTAAGTAACAGTCCATTACTTGCGCGCCGTCACCGTAATCTCGATATGCCCACCATTCACCAGCCCGGCTACGCCCACCGTAGTGCGCGTCGGCCGCGGGTCTTTAAAGTGAGCCGCATACACCGCATTCATCCGCTGAAAGTTGTTCAGGTCGGTTAAGTAAACCTGTACACTCACCACGTGCTCGCGCGACATTCCCGCCGCCTTCAACACGCCATCGATGTTGTTCAGACTTTGCTGCACCTCTGCCTCAAACGTTTCGGGGATCTTTCCGTTCGCGTCCAGTCCCAACATGCCTGAGACGTAGAGAGAGTCGTCGACGAGAATGCCCGGACTGAAGTTGCCGCCGGCCCTGGCGCCCGGAGGATAGATAATCTTCTTTTGCGCAGCCGGCTGGGGAACCACTCCGAGCACCAAAATGATGATTGAAAGAATCGATGTGAGCATGAGCACTCCTTTAGATTTGTTGAAGCATTACGAGTTCAAACGAGAACCTGACTCGTGCTGAAGAGAGACGTGCGCGGCGGAACCTCAGCAGCCGGCACGACGCCAAATACGAAATGGGATTATGGTGCTTTAGAAAGACTGAAGTCTACGGTCTTACGCGCTTATGCCGACGTAACCTGTGCCTTGGCTGACCAGCGCGCGTGATGTTCGCGGATCAAAGCAACTGCCTCATCGCCGTTGGCGACGCACTTGGGAATGTTGAAATCTTCGGCGCTGGCGAGCGGCGTCTCGAACTCCAGCATCGAGGTGCGCGCCCATTCGACAAAGCCCGGCCACATCTTGCCGACCAGAATCAACGGCGTGTTATCGAGATGCTTCACCTGGAGCAGTTGCCAGATCATCGCGGTTTCGAGCACTGTGCCGATTCCACCGGGAGCTACGATGAATGCATGGGACGCGAGCACGAAGTGATGCAGCCGCGTGAAGAAGGTCCGATGTTCGAAAGCCAGTTCGACGAATGGATTCACTTCCTGCTCGAAAGGAAGATCGACACGAATGCCCATTGAGTTTTCTTTGTCTTTGCCGGCGAGTTGCACACCTTCGTTGGCCGCCTGCATCAGGCCCGGACCGCCGCCGGTGATGATGTCACAACCCATGGCCGCCAAAGCTGTCGAGACGCGCTTCGTCTCTTCGTAGGCGACCGTGCCGGGCCTGGCTCGCGCAGATCCAAAGATCGTCACGCGATAGCGATCGTGCTCCGATGGTTTCAGCCGCGTCAGGTTATTGACCACGTCCCAAAGACCGAGGACTGAATCAATCAGAACTTTTTTGACCGCTGGTTCGTCAGCCAGGCTGATTGCCTCTGTTCGCGTAGTATCAACTGTGCTCATCTGGTTCTCCTGAATTCGTGTCAGTTAAGGCGAGGATTTAGTCATTGAATCATCGGTTCATTGATTCAATGAACAAATGAATCAATGTGTAAATCCAGGTGTATTTGGCCCGGTCGCCACCGCTCCCGGTACTGACACTGCTATATCTCAATCACATCTCCCAGGTTGGGACATTCAGCGCGCGTACCGTGTTTCGTGTGAATCAATTCTGAAAAGACTTCGCGGGCGCGGTCTTCCCCGTGCGTGATGATCGTCCGCGGCTTCGACGGCGCCACCGCTCCATACCAATCCAGCAGCCCTTGCTGATCAGCGTGCGCGCTGAATCCGCCCATCGTGTGCACGGAAGCGCGCACCGGAATCCGCTCGCCGAAAATTCGCACTTCCCTGTCGCCGTCGACCAGCCGGCGGCCCAACGAATTCGCCGATTGATAACCGACAATCAGCACCACAGTTCCCTGAATGGGCAGGTTGTGCCGCAAGTGATGAATGATGCGACCGCCGGTGCACATGCCCGCGCCGGCCATGATCAGGCAAGGGCCGCTTACATCCTTCAGCGCCTGCGAGTCTCTGGGCTTTGGGCATGCTTGTGTGAGGGCCAGGCTCTTGCGCAACTCGCCCGAAGCGACCATTTCTCTGGCCTCTTCGTCGAACAGCTCGTTGTTTCGGCCGTAGACCTTCGTCGCTTCGATCGCCATCGGGCTGTCGAGATAGATCGGAAACTTCGGCAACGTGCCACGCTGAAAGGCGCCGGCTAAAAGATAAAGCAGCAATTGCGTGCGCCCGACTGCGAAGATGGGCACGAGGATCTTTGCCTTGTCCTCAACCGCTTGCGCGATGATCTTGCGTCCCTCGACGGCAGTCTCGTGCAGCGAGCGATGGGTGCGATCGCCGTAGGTCGATTCCATGATGACGGCGTCCGCTTTTTCGAATGGCGTCGGGTCCTCCATCAGCGGCGCGCCGCGCGGGCCGAGATCTCCTGAAAACACGACGACTTTCCGGCTACCGTTTTCAGTGACCGTGAGTTCGATGCTGGACGAACCAATCACATGGCCGGCGTCCACGAACCGCGCTGCAATTCCCGGCGCGATTTCCGTGCGTTGGTGGTACCTGACGGGCCGCAGCAGTGGCTTAAGATTGCGCACGTCTGCCTCTTCGAAAAGCGGCTCGAGCAGAGGCTGGTTCGTGCGCGCGCGTTGTTGGTTCTCGCGTTTCAGATCCGCCTTTTGCAGCGACAGCGAATCTTTCAAGATCAGCGTAGCAATCTCGAATGTCGGCTGGGTTGCATAAATCGGTCCTTCGTAACCCTTGCGAGTCAGAATCGGCAAGCGGCCGACGTGGTCGAGATGGCCATGCGTCAATAACACCGCATCCAAGTGGCCGCCTTCGAGTTTGGCGGCGCTGCGGTTCTTCGCTTTTTCCTTGCGCCCGCCCTGGAACATCCCGCAGTCGACGAGAATGCTCGCGTCCTTCGTGGTCACGTGATAAGCGGAGCCCGTCACATCTCCGGTAGCGCCATGAAATTGAATCTTCATCGAATCTCCTCTTAAGAAATCAGCAGCTTGCTCAAGCCGACTGAAATCACCAGGGCTACAGCGAGTGTCACCAGACCCGGCCGCATGAAGCTGTGATTCAAAAGATATTTCCCAATCCTGGTGGTCCCCGTCTGATCGAAAGAAACCGCGGCCAAGAGCGTGCCGTACGTCGGTACAAAGAAGAGACCATCGCAAGCAGGATAAAATGCGACCAGCATCGCGGTCGGGAGACCGAGTGCCTGGCCTACCGGCACCATCAGCGAAACGGTCGCGGCCTGACTGAACAGCATCGTCGAAAGCAGGAACATGCCCAGTGCGAATGAGATGGGATAGACCTTTACCAGAGTGGAGATCGCGGCCACGATCGCGCCGCGGTTACCTTCGAAGAATGACGAACCCAGCCACGAGATGCCGAGGATCGAAATGATCGCGGTGATCCCGCTGCGCATGATCGTCCCCTTGATAGCTTTTTCCGGCGAAGCTCGAAACAGGATCATGGTTAGCCCGGACACGGCAATCATCACGATCATGATCGCGTAGCCCATGCTCACTTGATCGGTATCGACGCCTCCATCCGTAATCACCTGATAAGTCGGACGGAGGGCAGGGAAGATGCCGATTAGCACCACGGCGACGATACCGATCACAAACAGAATCATCGAGCCGCGAGCCTTGCGCAGATTCGCTTGTTGCGCCGGCGCCGAGCTTTCGTTCGCTTTGACTTCGCCATTCGCCAGCCGTCGCTGATATTCCGGATCGTCAGCCAGATTCTTACCGCGCCAGGCCACCGATAGAGCTCCGACGAGCACGCCAATAAAAGTCGCCGGGATGATGACGGCCAACATCCGCGGCAGTGAGACGCCTCGGGCGCTGAGAAAACCGAGCATGGCCACGGTAGATGCTGATATCGGTGAAGCCGTCGCTCCATGAAGCCCGGCCACGACGCTAATCGACAGCGGTCGTTCCGGTCTCACGTTTCATGAGCCCGCGACCACCGAGAT
>Ga0207686_10000293_pt1 | contig 36865 bp, 43 predicted proteins | sample KBSM24metaG_FD_184396 | JGI IMG/M metagenome (GOLD analysis project Ga0207686, IMG submission 184396) | Miscanthus rhizosphere microbial communities from Kellogg Biological Station, Michigan, USA - KBS M2-4 metaG (SPAdes) (version 2) | ecosystem: Host-associated > Plants > Roots > Rhizosphere >...
CGGCACGCCCAGGAACATCATCGAGGCGGCAGCGGCGATACGCAGCGAGTTGACCGATCTCTGGTACTACGCGCAGCGCGCCGGCATCGACATGGGACCAGGCTTTGCCGACGAACCCTACTTCCCACGCGTGCTGGTGCATCGGCTGGTCGAGGAGAACAAGCCCAAGTTCCTGACCCAGGCCGGCAAGACCTACGGCGACCAGTTCGACCAGCGGCTGGCGGGGATCGACAACAAGGCCGAGCGGCTGGGTGCGATCCGCACGCTCATGGGCGACATCAAGGACGCCGATGGCAACCCGGTGGCCTGGCACGACGAGGCCAGCGCACGGGCCGCCTATGCCGCGCGCAAGGCGGAAGGTTGGTACACCCGGCTGATGGCGGGCAACGTGGACAGCTTCCAGACGCTCGGCCCCGATGCCGGGTTCCGCAATGAGCGCGTGCTGCCTGCCTCGGCCGACGTGCATATGCGGGACTTCTACGTGCGCGATCCGATTGATGCACTGCAGCAGCACGTGCGCCAGGCGGTCTCGCACGCTGAGTACACGCGCCGCACCGGTTCTCAGGAGCAGATGCAGCAGACCTGGGACCGACTCGCCAACCTGGGCGTGAAGTCTGAGGACATCACTCAGTTCAAGCAGCTCATCGAGCTGACCACCGGGCGCAACCGCACCATGGTCACCACGCCCCTGAGCCGCGCCATGGACATCGCCTACGCGGCGGGCACCATGGCGCTGATGCCGCGCGCGGTGTTCGCGTCCCTCGCCGAGCCGGCGATGGCGGCGGTGCGATCGGGCGACGTGCGGACAACGGTCAAGGCGTTCCAGGCGTATCTCACGCACTGGACGAAGGGCCCCGAGGCCCTGCGTGCCGAGGAGATCGCCCAAGCGTTCGGCGTGGTCACGCACTCGTCTTTCGAGACCATCATGGCGGATCGGCTCACCTCGGGCATGCACGAGGGCGGGCAGATCCAGCACATGCTGACCAACTACTACGCCCGCACCGGGCTCACCGGACTGACCAACTATCAGCGCACCGCGATGGTCGCACCGGCCGAGCATTTCATCCGCACGCTACTGACCGAAAGCCAGGGCGGCGGAGTCAAGGCCGACCGGGCGGCGCGCAATCTGCGCGAGCTGGGGATGAACGACCCGACGCATGAGCGCCTCAACCAGTGGTTGAGCGAGCCGGAACAGAAGGACGGGCTGCGGGCCGACAAAATGCTCGGCGACGAGGGCCAGTTGGTGGGCAACGGCATCGCCCGATTCATCGACAGCGTGATCCAGGACCCGACCCGGATCGACAAGCCGGAGTTCGCGTTCAACCCGGTCGGGCGGTTCACGGTCGGGCTCATGAGCTTCAACATGGCGCTCACCCGGAACCTGCACGGGCGCATGTGGAATGAGTTCAAATCCTCGCCGACTTACGGCGAGGCGGCAGGTAGGATGGCGCCTTACCTGCTGAGCATCCCGGTGCTGCTGGCGGGCAACATGATGGTCTCGCTGGTGCGGGATCAGTTGTTCGGTGTGACCAACGTGAACGACAACCCGGACAACAAGGTGTCCCAGGCCCTGATGCGTGGTTTCAGCCGCTCCGGCCTCACCGGTAACCTCGACCCTATGCATCAGGCGGCGACCGGTGTCCGCTACCAGCGGCAGCTCACTGCACTCGCCGCCGGGGCCCAGATCGGCATCTTCACCCAGACGGCGGAGAACATCCTGAAGCCCTATCTGGCCGCCAATAGCCCTAACACCAACACCGCCGAGCGAGCCCAGGTCAAAGGCTTCCACACCATCGCCTCCACCGCACTGATGGCGGCGATCACCGCGTTCCCCGGCGGCTGGCCGAGTGCCGCTTTCGGCATGTGGGCGTCGAGCGCCCAGGGGTCAAACCTGGCTGCCAACGTGATCGCCGGACCCGCCCAACCCAAGGGCGGAGGGAGCGGCCCGCCACGGCCTCCGAGGCCCCCTCGGCCGCCCCGTCCGGGGCCCTAGTCGTGCGCAAGATCGCCCGAGTCGTGCGACTGTTGCTCTGGTAAGCCATTGATAATAAAGCGATGTACCATCCTCGAGCAGAATGCCGCCTGACAAGAGTTGCTCTTATTCTAATACACTGGCAACAGTGGATTATCCCTTATAAACCGGGCCTATCTCGCACCGCCAAGGTGGCTGGAGGCGGCTTCTGTTGCTTCACTGTTGCGCACGACCCGTGCATATAGGGGGTAATTCATTACGGTATCGGACCTCAAAAACCCCAGCAAAAAGGGGGTGTTTGGCGCCCGTGCGAACTCGTTTGCACGACCTCCGGGCGGGGTAATCACGGGGTTTGACCGGGCTCGTGCCAGAGGTGGTCCCAGGCCGGCCGGCGATCGGCGATGAACGCCTCGGTCGCCGCCACGTAGCCCTCACCGAGGATGGCAGCGGCCTGTCGCAGCACGGCGGGACCGGAGAGCTGGGTGATCCAGAACGCGCGCCAGCTCAGCACGTCGATCGCCCACTCACGCTGCTTCGTCGGGTCCTTCTCCGGGACCAGGAACTCGGTCATTGGCAGGCATCCTCTTGGTTAGCACAACTGCCGAGAGCTTCGGCCAGTCCATCACCACCGATACCTCGCGCAGACAGGCAAGACATTGGTAGCCGGGTGCGAGAAGATAACCGGCGCCGTGCCGGATGCAGAAGCTGTTGGACATGACGCACCCCCCGTTTTGATGTTCAGTCCTTGCGATACCGATAGGCCGTGAACCCGGTGGCATCGACCGGCAGTCCAGGTGCCCACGGCACCGGCTGGCGCATCACATCGAGCATGTCCTCCAGATGCACCCGCGCGACCGGCTCCGGTGCCTCGGCGATGATCTCGTCGTGCGAGGTGAGCAGCAGCCGATGACCGAGGTCATGGTCCAGCGTCAGCATGGCGTCGGCCATCACGTCGCGCGCCATCGCCTGCGTGGCGTTCTCACAATTATGAGAGAGGACCGGACCGTCTAGCCCCGCAATGACAAAGCAGTGGTTGGGTCCGGCATCGAGAATATCGAAGACGCGGGACATCCGTGGTCTACTCGGTACGCCAATGTGCTGGGTTTGATCCCGGAAAGCCGGGCTGCCTCGGTTAACGGCAGTCGCCCGAGAGGCGTGTCGATCAGCACCGTGCGCCGCGTGTTGTTGGCCTGCTCTCCCACTGTTCGCCACTTGCAATTCGTCAGTGAATAGCCAGCATTGTTGTCGATGCGGTCGAGCGTCAGCCCAGGTTGATACGTCGGCCCCATATCCGCCCAGAACTGGTCGAAGGTCGTCCACTCTGGACAGACTGCAATCCCTCTCGCACCGTAATTGTGCCATGCCTGGTGTGTCGATAACCGACAACGGCTGTGCATGGATCGCCACACTGCGTAAGCAGGATGCCGACTCATTCCGTGCGTTTTGTGGCTCTTGCTGATAGCGGTCCATCTTTGGCAGCCACAGGATTTTTGGGCTCCGCGTTGAAACTCCGTCGCGGCTAGCTGGATAACGCGCCCGCAATCGCAGCGCACGTGCCATAGAGATTTCCGTCCATCTGAACCCGCGTAGGTCAGCGCCGTCAGGCAGTGCGACCGACGCCCGGTCAAGTCCACCGCACGATGATGCATGGGTCCATCCTTCCCTGGTGAGTATTCGGTGGTCGGGTGTCATGCCGATGCCGTCCACCTCGATCGTGGGTGCCAGACCCTGATCAATCACACCGCCATGCGGGACCCAGCTCGCTCCATCCCAAACGCGATGCCCTGGAGTGACTTCGATAATTGGCAGCCAGCCTTGATCAGTGAACACCAAAGTGTCTGATGCCAGACAGAGCTTGCCGCCGTAGGTGCGTATCAGGCCCCACTGTCGGGTCTTCTGGTGCAGCCCGTCATAGACGATCTCGTCGCGCCGCTGCGGGTCCGCGTGCGGCTGCAACCTGGCGTTGCGGTAGAGCAAAAGGCGCTGTGACGGCAGGCGCATAGCGACCCCGGTGCGTCCGCGCTGGAACGCCACCCGACCAGCCTGGCACCACGGCCCTCCGGCGGTGCTGGAAAGGGCCGTGCGGAACGCCGCATCGAGGTCCCACCAGAACTGCACGATGGCCTCGGAGGCAGCCCTGAAGGTCTCCACGGCGGCAAGCGCGTCGGCGATGTCCAGGCGCACCCCGTAGAGTTCGGCGGTCGCCTGGAATCGTTGCGCACCCATTGCAAAGCCCAGCGCCAGGCGGATCACCTTGCCGAGCTGGCGGTTAGTCGAGCCGACCTGTTCCGCAGTGAACCGATAGATGTCCTCGCCGCTGCGAAACACGTCGAGCACGTCGTGCTGACCAGCGAGCCAGGCCAGCACGCGCGCCTCGATCTGCGCGAGATCGCCGCAGGTGAGCAGGTGACCCGGTGAGGCGGTGAAGCACCCGCGCAGGCAGGACGCGATCACACCGAGCGCGCTGTCGGCGAAGGCGATGTCGAGGAAGTCGGCGGGACAGTCGTCCTGGATCAACTCAATCGCGGTGGTCGTGTTCTTGATGGTCGGCCGGGGCAGGTTCTGGAGCTGCACCCCCGAGCCGCCGGCACCGCTCCACCGCCCGGTGCGACCCGCGCCGTAGTAGCGCAGCAGATCGCGCAGCCGGCCATCCTCGCAAGTCGCACTCATCAAGGCGGTGAGCTTTGCCGGTGAGGCGAAGCGCCCGGCCAGGCGCGTGTCAATCACCTCCCGCTCTACGCCGGGGTCCAGCACCGCGCGACGCTGGATCAAGGTATCCTTCTGCAGGTTGGGCAGCTTCGGATCGAGCCGCGCGTTCAGCCAGACCAGGATCGCGTCGTTCTGCGTGGTCTTGATCACCTCGCCCTCAGTGAGACGGGTGATTGTCTCGTGCAGGCCGAGCGAGGTCTCGGCAGCCAGCGGCAGCATCTGGTCCACCAGATCCATGTCCACGGTGATCCCGCGTTGATTCATGGTCTGGTCGAGCAGCCAGATCTCCCGTTCGCGGTCGGGCAACGGCGCGATCTTGCGCTGGATCGTGCGCTCCACCACCACGTCCTGCATGCAGTAGGCGGCGAGCCGGGCCAGATGTTCGGGGTTGTCGTTCCAGGTGGGTGCCAGGGTCGGGTCCTGCTCGCGCGCACGCAGGTTGGTGGGGCCCGCCATCTTCAGCATGAGCTGGTGACCCTCAGGGTCCTTCTGCTCGCGCAGACGGAGTGCGAGGGCGCAATACTCCAGCCTGGCAGGCAGGCCCCAATAGGAGGCGGTTGCCATGGTGCAGCTCCAGGCATCCTCCGGCATCGCCATCCAGTTGTGCCGGCGGTGCATCACGTGGCGCCAGATCTGCCGTTCGAAGTTGGCGTTCCAGGCGCACACCAGACCGCCTGCCTCGACGTGGCGGAACAGATCCTCGGGCGGCGGATCGCCACGCAGCCAGATCCTGGGTGGCTGATCCTCGATGGTGTAGGCGAGGCACCACACGTGGGTGTCTCGCGACATGGCGTACTGCGTGGCGCCAACCTTGGTCAGGTCAACCGTGCTGCATGTCTCAAAGTCGATCGACGCGACAGCACGGGCGCGGTGCCATGACATTTTTATCAGGCAGTCTTCTTGTTCTTGCGGGCAATCATGTCGGCCAGTGTCTTCGGCATGTTGGCCCGCAGCTTACGGCGCGCCTCCGCCCGCTCCTCCTCGTCGTTAAGAATTTTCAGCTTGTAGTAGGTAAACAGTCGGAACCCCTCGGCCAGCTCAGCATCGCTTCGCGAGCGAGCTGTGTCGGGATGCAGGCACCGCATAATGGTATTGTATTCCGCCCGGTACATCACCGCGTAGCTCGGTGTGGTGAACATGGTCATCATGCTCTCGATCTGCTTCATGTAGAGCGTGATGCCGGTCTCGTCCTCCCATTTACGGCGCCTGCGAAGAACAACCCGCCGGATTTCTTCCTGTATTGCCGGAGGCAGCGAGGCTTCAATAGCATCAAGCTCTGCGTCGGTCGGTGCAGGCTTCGCTTCGGCCTGAACACTCGCCTCGGCCGCTCGTGTGGTGAACACCGCACGCGCCACGGTGTTGCTGACGCCAGCCGCCTGCTGGACCTCGGCAAAGGTCGGCTTCCGACCCTTATCCGCTGCGATCTCATCGTAGGCGGCGAACGCCCGCTGACGCTTCTCGTTGACCGGTTTCGGGGCCGGGGTTTGTTTCGTGGTGTCAACAGTCGGTCTGCTCACGTGAGCATACCGATTGGACACGGAACGAAATTCCTGCGTGTAGATGTGCTGAAGCGACCGGCGTTCAGTCGTCTCCAGCACCCGCTGTGCGTGGTCGGACTCTTTGCCCATGGCGACAGCGGCGGCGCGGTCGTGGGGGCTCAGCTTGAACCCGCTGGCGTCGCACCAGCGTCCGAACTCGATATCAGCAGTGAACTCGGCGCGGGCCTCAGCCAGGGCCACACACAGATCAAGCGTTGCCGCGACCCAACCGGTCTCACGCTGGTCGATGCTCTGCCGAATGCGGTCGGCCAACAGATCAAGCTTAGCGGTATTACCGAACATGTTACCCTCCCTTCGCGAAAGATTCGGGGGGCGGCGCGATGCCGCCCCCAACTTCTTCACTCCGCCGCTTCAGCGGGAATGTCAGCGTCGCCCAGCCGGATAGCTCGCTCCTTGCGAGTCATCTTGTAGCGGCGCAACACCACGTTGAGAGCTTTGACGATGGTTGCCAGCTTCTTGCTGGAGATGTACGGGATATCGGACCTGTTGGCATAATCCCGGATCATCTCTGCAGCCTTGGCGTTGTCGATCGACAGCGATCCTTCAACCGCGTCTTCGTCGTAAACCGCATCGAGCAGCGCCCGATACTCGGCACTGTTGCGGCTCCACAAAGCTTTGTGGATGTCGTCCACGTAGTCGTTCAGCGTGCGGTTCGGCGTTGTGTTACGCCGTGCGATCATGTCCTCCACCGTTGCTGGCAGCGGCACTGTCCGCAAAGTTACATCAGGCATGTTTCAGGCTCTCCACTCACACGGTGAATCCGGTCACAACGCACTATGCCGAAGGACCGTCACCGGGTCTCGGATATTCAGTTGCTATGTCAAAACGGCATTTCCTCGGTGGCGTCATCACCGTCCGGCCCGTCGTACATCGGGAAGGCGTCCGTCGCGGCCTTGCGCCCATCCAGTCTAGGCATTTTCTGCTTGGTGATCTGCACGTGGTTCAGCGCGAAGCTGACCCCCTTGTTGCCGCTGACCTCATAGGCGAAGGGTGCGAGGAACAGCCGACAGAGCTGGCCAGGAAATACGTCGGTCGATACGGTCATCTCCTGATTGCGCGCATCGACCACACCCGGCTTATCCTTGGTGCGTGCGCTGATGTAAGTCATTCCTTCCTCGTAACCGGTATACTCCTTCTCGCCGGCCGGACGGAAAGGCATGCGCAAGTTACGGGTGAAGGCAGGGTCTTTCATCTTGTCGGCACCCCACTTCTTGACGCCGGCCTCATGCGCCGCCTTGCGCAGCGCCAGGTATTCCGGCGACTGCTGGGCCTTGGCATCGAACAGGATGGACGCGGAGTACGCCGGCTCATGGCCGATCACGGCAGCGCGCGGGACGAACAGGTTGGGGAAGCTCAATATTCCGACGGGAGTGATCAAGGCTGGCATGGTTGGAACTCCTCTAGTTGGGACTGTCGCTGTTTCACGTGAAACAGAAGCAACAGAATAGGCACGTATATCCGGCCACATCAAGCGTGCTAGACTGGTTGAATGGACGACGATGAGGAATTGCGTGACCTCAGGAAGGAACTCATGCAGGCTGATATAGCGAACAAGCGATCGGACACTGCGTTGAAGGATGAACAACGTCGCTGGGAGCCGTGGAAGGCGCTATCCGCTGCGTTCGGTGCTGGCGTTGCCGTAGCCTCCGGTTTGATCGCTGGGACTGCCTGGATCGTCACGCATTTCATGCACCAATGATCCCCACCTAAGACTTCACCGGATCGAACGCCAGCGCCGCCTCCGGCGGTACCGCACGGCGCGGGTCGCCCTCGGGTGCCACGGTGACGCCCGAGGATTCCATCCGCCACAGCTTGCGGAACTCGCCCATGTCGGCGGGCTTGATCTTCTTCTCGATCTGCGCGGCGGTACGGGGCTTCACCGGCTGCCAGATGTCCTCCAGCAGCAGCCCCATGTGCGACAGCGCCAGCACGGTCTCCTGGTCCTCCTGCAGCCAGACGCGGTGCCCGCGCTTGGCCACCATCTTCCAGCCGGGCACGTCGCCGCCGAACTTCATGCGATCGAGGGCGAGGTTGCGCAGCTCCTCGATCCAGGGCAGCACCATGTCCGCCTGGGTCAAGATCCGACCGATGGTCTCGTTGTCCATCAGCGGCAGCGCGTCGGCACTTTGCGCGAAGGCGCGCTTCGCGAGGTCAGTGCTGCGCGCGTGCAGCGCCGGGCACTCCAGCCGCACCGGGCAGAACTGGCACCAGGTGCCGGGGTTCAGCGGCGCGTCATCCGGGATGCTCAGGTCCACAATCGAGCGGACGACCGGGTAGAGCGTGTCGCGCACCCACGCCTCCAGCTCCTCCAGCGTGATGATCCAGGTGCGCAACCCGGCATCGCCGAGGCGGGGCTGCAGCACGTGCAGCTCGATGTGCTCCAGTCGTTCACGCCAGTAAGGATCAAGCAGACTCGACACCGCACCGGCGGCGTAGGCCAGGAGCTGCGGGTTGTTCTGCACCTCGACCAGGATGCCCCGGCCGTACTTGAAGTCAGCGACATGCAGGACATCGGTGCGCTGGTCATGCACCGCCGCATCGAGGTGCCCGAAGCACTGCGCGTCGCGGCCGACATAATCGTCCAGCCGCACGGTCTGTTCGGTCCATAGAGTGGCCTCGGGGTGCGTCAGCCCCTTGACGTATTCGGCGAACACCACGGCGCTCAGCCACATCTCGTCATCGACCAGGATCTCGTGCGGCGGCACGATCACCGTGCTGTCCAGGTCGAACCCCGGCAGGCCCTGCAGCCTGGCCTCGGCCAGCGCATGCGCCACGGTGCCCTCGGCCGCGTAGAAGCTGGGCGGAGTCGGTGGCGCGGTGCGCGCCTCGGCGAGGATCACACTGGGCGGGCAGGCCAGGACGCGGCTGAGCGAGGACGGAGCAAACCGGGAGTGGGTGCGCTGGGGGTCACTCATGCTTCTTCTCCGCGCGCCACTTCTTGTCGACTTCTGGTTCTGGTTCATCAAGAACCTGTTGAACCTTACGATGCAGCGCCAGAAACGTGCGAGACATACACTCCAATTCTCGGCGGGTGCTGCCGTCGTCGTCAGGATGCACATACCACGTAGCCGGTTTGTCCAACCGATCGTCCAACCACGGCCCTATACTGCTCACACAGATATTCGAGATGGTGAGATCCACCTCTTCAACCAGCCGAGAACGAACCTCCACCCCATCTTCGTAGTTAATATTATCAGCCTGCAGATCCGCGTGAACGAACAGATCGTCCAACTCTTTATCATAGCGCAACCGTGCGCCTAGACACTCGGCCAGATTTTCAGTCAGCACCTCTGCGACTTCATCTGCTAAAGTTTCAAGCAAGACCTTGGCTTTGTTCGCCCAAGCCCACTCACTGAAGTCGAGTTTGTCACGGCGGATAAATTCCTGGGTCACAGCACGTCCTCGCCGACGAACGGCACGCCGTGCTGTCGGCACAAGTCCCGCACGTCGTTCCACAGGGCGTCGGTGTGCTCGTCGGCGATCAATGAGATACGCGGGGCTTTGTACCGCTTGCACAGCACCCCCGCCGCTTTGGGATCGATCGCGTGGACACCGCGCAGCGGCGTCAGCAGGTCGTTGCGCATCTCCGCCTTGGTGCGGGTGGGGGCTTCAGGTTGCAGCACGTCGGTGGGTTCCTCCTCCGGCGTGTGCGCGTGGTCGCCCTCTTCAGGATCTCCTGACAGGTCTTCGCCAGGCTCGGTAGCAGAGCGCGCGGCCGCCTCGGTACCGTTGCCCTGCACGGGCGCCTGGGCGGTCGTGGGCGGGCGACCCCGCTTGCGCGGTGCAGGGTTGGTGGCGGCAGCCTGGGCGCCCTGTGCGGGGATCTGAGTGGCCGCCTGGGCGCGCTTCTGAACCAACTCCTCACGGGCCTTGTCCTGCGCCTCGCGCATCAGCTCGCGCACCTCGGGGGGTTGCACCTTGGGCCCACCCGGAGGGGTCTGATCATAGACCTGATTGAAGGCCGCCCGCACCGTCGATATGTCACCCGACGGGGTCTGATCATAGACCTGATTGAAGGCCGCCCGCACCGTCGATATGTCACCCGGCGGGGCTGGGATCGGCACCGCCTGCATGTTCGCCAGCAACAACCTGGCCAGCGCTTCCTTCAACTCGTCCGTCGTCTCCGCGCGTATCGTCAACTCGATCGTCATTAAAGCCTCCCCATAGGGCGACAATTCCGGCCGCCTTCCGCACGGCTACGCCGTGAATGCGTTCATCCATGGAATCGGGCACCACCAGCACGTGGCCCAGCACCGCACGGCGCTGCCCCCGGCGGTGCGCGCGGGACAGTGCCTGGACGATCGCGGTGTGCGACCAGTCGGTCTCGGCAAAGCAAACAGTGGAGGCGGCGTGCAGGGTGATCGCTTCGCCCGCCGCCAGAAGCTGACCGACAAACACCCGGCAACGTGGATCGTCCTGGAACGCGGCAACGATCGCGTCGCGGTCTTGCGGACGAGTGCGTCCGTCGAGCAGCACCGGGTGGTGACCGGCGTTGTGCAGCGCGGCGAACACCGTATCCAGCACGCGGCGATGGACCGCGAATACGATCAGCTTGTCGTCGGGGTTGTCATCCAGCCAGTCGGTCACCCAGGGCACAATCGCCGGCAGCTTGTACTCGCCGAGGAGGCGGCGATCGGAGGCGTGCGACACCGTGTTGGCGGTGACCCAGGCCGAGAGCTGCTCGTCGGTCAGCGTGTCCAAGATGGTGTCCGGCAGCGCCTGGTCGGGCGGCGGCAGATCCAGGGGTGTCAGCACCAGCCGCACGGGCGGCAAGTCCTTGAGCACGTCGAGCTTGGTGCGCCGGATGAAGATCGGTCTGCCGTTACCCTGCAGGCGCTTGCGCAGCTCGTCGGTGTTGCGGTTGGCGACCGGGCGCGGGCCGAAACCGTCGTCGCGCAAGACGCAGAAATGGTCTTCGTAGGCATGCTGGCTCATCGGCACCCGGCGCAGCGCGCCGTGCCAGATCCGCTCCGGCCACAATGCGTGCAGCGGCGGCCAGAGGTCGGCGTGGAAGCCAGTCATCGGCGTGCCGGAGAGCAGCAGCACGTGCGGCACGTGTTCGGTCAGGCTGTCACGCGTGTCGCAGCCGGGGCCGAACACCGCGCGGGTGCGCAGGCTGCGGTGCTTGAGCCGATGCGCCTCGTCGCATACCAGCGCGTCGAGTTTGAATGCGCGGGCCAGACGCACCCAGGCGTTGGCGGCGCGGCTCAGCATGTCGTAGGAGAGGACGATGAGGCAGACGGCGTAATGGTCCCGCAGCGTGCTGCCACGCAGGTTAAGCGCCCGCAGATCGAGGTCGCCACGCGGGGTCAGCACGGTGGCTTCGGGCCACCAGAGTGCCGCCTCCCGACGCCACACGCCGATCGCGCTGGCGGGGCAGACAATCATCGCGACCCGCACTGTCCAGCGGATGAGGATGCACAGGGCCTCGATGGTCTTGCCTAAGCCTTGCTCGTCGGCGAGGTACCGGTGCGGCATGGCGTCGTTGCCGGCGATCTCGTCGATGGCGCTGGCCTGGTAGGGCGACAGGGTGGGGCCTGGAGTCAAGCGGCGTCCCGCCGGGTCTGGTTGAGCAGCATGTGGCCGTGCCGGGCGATCAGCACGGCGTCGGCGCGGTGCTGGTCGAGCTTGCGGGTGAAGCTCTCGCGGTGCTGGGGGTAGAGACTGGCGGCGCGCTGGCGCGCGGCATCGGGGCCAGGACCGACGCCCTGGGACTTCTGCCAGGCCTGCGGTGTGACGAAGGTGCAGGGCAGGCCGCACGCAGTGACAGCCATGTGGATCGCACCGGCCGCGTAGCCGAAGCGGAACATGGAGGTGACGCCCTGGCCGGGATGCGCGGAGACCCGCTCAATGAACACGTGGTCGATCATGGGCGCGCTCTCGGCGAGGAAGCTGTGCAGCTTGCCCATGTCGAGCTCGCCGCGCGTGCGGGCCTTGCTGGTCGAGGTGGCCACCCGGTAGACGGGGAGGTCGAACAGCACGAGGCCGTCGTCATCGAGGACGGCGATGGCCCCGGTCAGGCCGGGGTCGATGCCGGCGATCACCACGGCGCTAGGCCGCGAACAGGTCGTCGTCGGTGTCGGCACCCGCGTCGATGATCAACAATTTAAGATCCACCGGCGTCTGGCTCTCGCCCAAGGCGTAGATCACCTGGGCGCTCCAGTTGCCCGGCAGGCGGCCACGGGCCTTCCACATGGAGATCGCACTGGCGTCCGGGACTGCCTGGCCGTGCCGGCCGAGAAGCTGCTTGAGTCCTTGGGCACCGCCGGTTAGCGCAAGAATCGCCGCCACATTCCAGGTTTTCACGACGTTCGGCTCCCGGTTGTATTCTAGTGACGGCACCACTACCATGTTTGAAACATAACCACCGGGAACAACCCCGCGCAACTGTTTTTTGTGGGTGTCAAGCAACTGACGCAACAGTCCGTTGCTTTTCAACGGCTTAGGTCTGACTCGTGCAGCAGAATTATCGTTTGATAAAACTCGAAATCCCTACACGCTGTGTCAGGAACCGTACGGACACGCTTTTGTGTCAAAGGGGTTGCACGAAATTTAATATATTCTTGATTAGGTTTTCTGTTGCGTCATTGTCAGAACAAACCTATACACTGCACGCGCAAACGGCACGGCCGGTTTGGACGATTCGGACATTTGGGGTCTGGGTAAACCGGTTCGGCACGTAGCGCCCAACAGAGAACCGACAAAGGGACATACCCAATGGCACGACCGCGTACGCAGTTCGCTTGGCAGGGAAAGCACGAAGGCAGCCACCTGCAGTTCGCCGCCACGGTGGCGTTCAGCAAGAAGTTACGCCGCTTGATGGCCGCCAAGGGCTATTCGCAATCCGACCTGGCGCGCGAGTGCTGGGGCGAGGAGATGAGCCCGGAGGGCTACATGGTCGCGCGAGGGCGCGACAAGATCAACAAATACTGCTCCGGGAAGATGATCCCGGACGGGCCGACCCTGACGCTGCTGGCCCGCGCTCTGGAGGTGGCGGAGAGCGAGCTCGCACCGCAGATCGTCGGCACCCTGGCGGAGCGCGAGCACCCGGAGGTTCGCATGACCGTCATCGCCGGGCATCGCGAGGTGGTCCACATGTCGTGGGATACCATCATCCCACTGGAGGCCGCGCTGCAGATGCTGACGATCTACCAGCTCGCGCAGACGCGAGCGCCCACCGAGGAGGAGCGGGCGCTGCAGGCCAACCCCCACAACGTCACCGACGCGACCGTCGCGGACGCCATGATGGCGGCGGCACGGGCGATCGTGGCGCAGGCCGAGGTGCAGCGGGAGAAGCTGCGCGAGGACCGCGAGAGCATCAACCGGCCCGAAGCGCGGGAGCGCACGTCGGTCAACGGCACGGCGCTGGTGCCGCTGACGCCGAAGAGCGTGAAGCGCGTGGTCAAGCGCAGTGGACACCGGGACGGTAGCAGGTACGGCACCGGAAGCGCCTCGATAGCGGGTGGCGCTCACTGAGTGGCATCCGCACCGCCCGTATCGCCGGGCGTGGCGCTGGTCACCACCAGCGAGGCGTGCCGGCTGCTGCGGTGCTCACGCTCGACGCTGGGCCGGCTCCGGCAGGCCGGCGAGCTGCGCTGGATACCCGGCTGCCCGGTGCGTATTCCGGTTGCCGACATTGAACGATGGATCGAGAGACAATTATGCCAAAGCGTTCCACCAGTCCCACCCGCGTCCAGCTCCCCGAAGGCTGCTGGCTCGATTGTCGCGAAGCGGGGTCGCCCTACTGGCACGTCTACTGGGCCAAGCCCAATCGAGGCAAATGCAGCACGGGTACGACGAACCGCGCTGCGGCGGAGGCTCGCGCCTTTGCGGAGATCCTGCCCCTGAGGCGGGCTGAGCTGAAGAGCGTGACGGCACGGCGCGACGACCCACTGTGGGATGAGCTGCTGGACTGGTACTGCGAGGCCAAGCGCCACGAGAGCGCCTCGCAGTCCACGTTCGATATCCTGGTGCCGATCCGCCGGGCGGTTGCCGGCAAGCGGGTTAGCGAGACCGATGGCGCGTTCTGGATGCAGTACCAGGCCGACCGGCGCAGCGGCACGTATTCTAAGTTTCGCTGGATACGCAAAGACTGGGTCGGCACCTGCCGGGCCTCGGAAGGCACGCTGTCGCGCGAGCTACGGGGGATGCTGGCGGTGCTGCGGCGTGGGGTGAAGGCGCAGAAGGTGGCGTTGGCGTTCATGCCTCAGTTCGTCATGCCTCGGAACCCGGAGCCGCGTGACGTATGCCCGGATGCGGCACAAATGCGCAAGCTGCTGGACTATGCGCTGACCAGCAGCCCATCGGAGGAGAAGGGCCCGCTGCGGCGGGTGGCGCTGTTCGCCTGTCTGGCGATCTGCACCGGGGGTCGGGCGCGTGCCATCGAGTGGCTCACCTGGGACCGGGTGGATCTGACCGAGGGCTGGATTGACCTGCAGCGGAGCGATAAGCGGGTGACCAAGAAACGCAACGCCACGGTGGCGATCCTGGACGAGCTGCGACCGATCCTGGAGCGGGCGTATCGGGAGCGCGAGAACGAATGGGTGCTGCGGTCGAACTTGTCGGTGCGCAATGACTGGGACAGATTCTGTGTGGGCGCGCTGGGCGTGAAGTTCCGCCGGCATGACATGCGGCACGCACTGGCCACCAAGATGGTCAACGATGGTGTCTCGATGGGCGGGGTCGCGGACTTCCTGGGCAACACCGAGGCGATGGTGCGGCGGGTGTACTCGCACCACAACCGGGCGGCGGTGGCACGGCGCGAGGTGCTGGCGAACTGGAAGCCCTTGTGATGAAGTTGAGAAGTTGAGAAGATCAGAAACTGAAAGGTCGCTAAAATGTGGCTACCTAATTCTGTGATTTCGGCGGTGAGAGAGACCGTCGATGAAGTCTTCTTCGTGAGCTACCACACGACCCGAGTGTTCAACGAAAATCGAGCACCGGGCACACCGTTGGTGTTTTCGGGCTGGTATTGGGCGAAGGGGCCGCGCGAAGGCGGACCCTTCCGGTCACAAAGTTCGGCGTATCGCGATGCTTGGTATCATCTTGTGGCGCGCCAGAAAGCGCCCGCGCTTTATGCAGCCGCCAAGACCGAGATAAGGAAGCAAGAACGCGCAAAGCGTCACGTCAAAGCGGGTACGGCGCCCAAGCTGAAGCTGGTGGCGTGACATGCCGCGCATCCGCGCCAACTCGAAGATGTGCAAGGTCAAACCCAAGCCAGAACACGCGCGAACGGCGCGGCTCTTACGGGAGTTCCTACAACGCGGCGAAGGCATGTCGATGGCGGCGCTCGCCAAACTACTCGGCTGCGGCGCAACCGTGCCCTACAGCTGGATCGCCGGCAGAGGCGCGATCGGAAGCACATACCGTCCGGCTGTGGCCAGTCTGCTGGGCGTGCCCGAAGATGACCTGTTGCCGGACACCGACACGCTGGGACCCGCGAGACAGGCGGTCAGGCTGGCCAGGGTCAGCGCGCCGTCGACGTCGTTGATGGCACCGCCGATGAGCGCGCCACCGCAGGGGGGCCGGCTCGCCTACGAAGGCCACGGGGACGGCACCGCCACGATCAGCGTGCGGGCGCGGTTGCCCGTGGACCAGGCCAAGCCGCTGTTCCGACTGCTGCTGGACAGCGGCATCGACCAGGAACAGGCGCAGGCGGGCGCATGAGCCCGCCAGTGTTTGACGGGCTTTATGCTACCAAGCGCCTCTTTCCCCGCCTGCGGGCAGGCAGAGAGCGCCCAGCGGGCAGGCACGGGCCTCGCCTCCATGATTAGCGCCATCGCCGAGCGTCAGACCGAACCCGATTTTACAGAATTGGGGCTACACGTGGGACAAGACAACCAAGCGCTGGAAGGACACACCAAATGAACACTGAACGTCTAGAACACTTGATCACCATCATGCAGGATGTGACGATCCTGCGTAAGAAGTTCGACATGAATGCATGGGCCACACGCGACACCAATGAGTGTGGCACTACATGCTGTGCACTGGGATGGGCTGCACTTGATCCTAAGTGTATGGCTGAGGGCCTATACTTGCAGGCATCATGGATACTTGACCAGCATGAACCTGATGGCAGGTTTATCTACATGCATGTGCCACTGACTAGCACTGAAGCATGGAACAAGACTGAGGATGCCATGCGTGAGTATGCTGTGTCTTTTGAGCCTACATGTGAAGGTGAAGACGGCTTCTACGCTGCGATGAAATACTATGACATCACTTATGGACAAGCCGACTACTTGTTCGACAACACGTCGTATCCCAACCTTTCTGCTACACCACAGGATGTGATTGATCACATCAAGCATGTGCTCACTGACTATGATCCTAATGAGTAACAAGGTGCATAGAAACGGAGATTTGCAGGAGTTGGAGACTTCGTATGAGCACTAACATCTCCAGGGGCAAATTGCTGCCCGAGGCGCGCAACGCCACGTTTGTCGCCACGCAGGCCGCGATGCTCGCGATCACGAAGAGCGATCCGGCAGCGACCAAGCGATGCCTGGAAATCGCACTGAGTGAACTGAAAATCTGCCGCACCCCGCCAGAAAGAGCGAGCGATGCCTGAGATGTATCTGATCTGGTCGCACGAGCACGGCGCATGGTGGGGTCCGGACCGCTGCGGCTACGTCGCCAGCATCGGCCAAGCCGGACGCTACACGGAGGACGAGGCGGTAGACATCTGCACGAACGCAATCCCCGGCACATCACGCCAACTAGGAGCACTGCCAGAACTACCCGTATTGGAGACGCACGTTATATGGATATGGCTGCACCAGCGGTTCCGTGACTCGCTGCCAAATGTGGCGGCTGAACCGTGGGAGCCATTAGGAGAAGTCTGACGGCCTGTGGATCGAGGACATTGATCCCGTCACGAAGGCCATAAACACCGTTCAGACCGTTGCACAAACTGAGCAAAAATACGCATAAGCAAACCGACGTTTGAAGGAGTGGCCGATGATCAAAGCGATGGCGACCGCCCCCGATGGCCGGAAAATCCTGGTGCTCGGCCTGAGCTTCGCCAACCTCGACAAGTTTCGCCAGCAGCCGGGCGACACCTACATCCGCATCGAGGGCCGCGAGCTTGGGTTGCCGATCGACATCATGCTGATTTCCGGTGAGACCGAGGCGCATCTGGCGGAGACGTTGGCCGGCGGTATCGGCCCCGACACCAAAGCCCACGTCAGCCGGAGATCGAAGAACTGATCTGAGCCGACGTGGCGGCAGGACATGATGATGCAGGAGTGGCCGATGGACGATAGGGATATTCTGGCCGGCGCGAAGTTCTATGCCCGTGCCGCCGCGACGCGCGCAGTGAGCGGCGTCATTCCAGAATGGGATGACGAGGCAGACAACGCCAACTGGCGCAGGACGCGCCCCGATGTCAGGGCCGGTTGTCTCGACATGGTGCGCGGGATTGTCGCTGCCGCCGGGTTCCGGCTGGCGCAGGAGGCGGCCGGGAAACGCGCCAATAGCGATCCTCGATCGCGCCGCCGCGCGCGCAAGATAACGTCCGCAAACGAGAGTTGCCGGACGGAACGCTAAGCCGCCCGCGTGGTATCGCGCAGCGGCACCGGGGCAAGGCCGCTGTCGAATACCGGCGCCAGCCGGTGCGCGGCCTGATCCGGGTGCGTACGGAGCAGACGGGCCACCAGGTGGGCGTCGGCACGGCCTAGCCAGATCGCGGTCGGCGGCTCCTCGGTGACCATGTAGCCCTCGGACCAGACGGTGGCGACAGCGAATTGGCAGCCCGCCTGGCGCATCGCGCGGCGCAGCATGCAGACGAGGGTGCCGACGTGCCTGGCGGTATCGCCATCCGGCTCGTCGTCGGGATCCGGCCAGATCGCCGAGATCAACTGCTCGCGCGTGACGCAGCGGCCCGGCGTCCGGGACAGGCGATCCAGCAGGCGCCCGCACGCCGGATAGATGCTCACCGCGCCGTGGGCGCCGAACACGGCTCGCGGGACGCTGCTGAGAACCTGCTCGTGCATAGAGGCGCGCCACCAGTAGCGATTACGGGTGTCGCGCGCCACCAGGGCTAGGTCAAGGCGAATATCTGCAACAGAACTGTCGCGGTACGGTTGCGTACAGGCGCAACAGCCGCCTAGCATCGCGATCCGTGCGCTGGGGTCCCGCCAGCGCCGGGAGGCGTCTGGCGGCGCTGGTACTGGCACTGGCGGGGGGTTTTAGGAAAGGAGGTGGAGAGGCTCCTCGTACGTGCCGGGTCTGGCGGACACCGACAAGCTTAGCTTGCTTCAACCGGAACCACGAAAGGTATCAGCATGTCCAAGATAGAGTTTCCATGGGCCGCGTGCAACAGCGGTGGATCGTTTGTGCGTGATCGGCTGCCGGCGCGCCTGCGGGAGATCGAAGAAGAATACGGTTCGCAGGCTTGGACGCATCTGCACCCCATCATCCCGCCGCTGGCGGTCGATAAGGGCCGGCTGCGGGAGTTGCAGACCTATCACGGCTGGACTGAACGCCAGGCGCTGAAAGCCTGGGCCAGCCGGTTCGGCGGCAAGTGCCCCGGTGCAATGGACAATCGCGGCCACTGGTACCCGATCGGGGTGCACGGGGAGGGCGTGTATGACGTGATTGAGACTGGGCTGAGGGCCGTGTTCTCCGGCAGTCACTACGAACCAGAGCCGGTTCGGCTGGCATGGGACTGCGTGCGGGCCTGGACGCACGGCGCCGGCATCGGCGTGAACGGTGCCTGGTGGCCCTGCATCGACGTGGATCTGCATGATCCGGCGGAAGCCCACGCCGTAAAGACCCTGCTGTGGACCTACATGGGCGATAGCGCCCAGCGCGGGTGGCGAGTGGGCAACCCGCCCAGAGGCGCGATCCCGTTCGATCTCGCGCCGCCGGACGAAGACGACCCGGAGCAGCGCCCGTTGCGGAAGATGACCCTGACGGTGCGCGACGGCGAACAGATCGAGGTGCTGGCGCACGGCACGCAGTGGGTGCTGGCGGGAATGCACGGCAAGACCGGACGACCCTACAGGTGGATTCGTGAAGACGGTGAGTCGGGGCCGCCGCCCTACACCGGCAAGCTGCCCTTTCTGTCAGCGGGAGAACTGCGGGATCTGCTGGAGGCGATCAGCCGGGTGTTAGGCGTGGAAAACGCGCGCGTGCAGGTGTCCTGGGCCGGCAGTCGGATACAGGTCGGTGAAGGAGGTGGTGGGCCGGGTGGCCTACTGGAAGGGCCGGAAGATCTAGGGGCCGAGGTGCTGGCACCCTGGCCCAATGACAGAGGTGTGGGACGCGACAAATGGGTTGCGGTGGGGCACGCCCTGTGGGGCGCCTCCGGCGGCTCGGCGTGGGGTCTGAAGGCGTTCCAGGACTGGGCGCGAGGCTGGCCAGACGCGGACCCGGCGGACGATGTGCGCCTCTGGCAGGGCATCAAGAGCAGCACGATCGGTGTGGACTGGCTGATCCAGAACTGTCCTGGCGTGTCGGCTGGGCAGCAGGTCGCATGGCTGCTGAAGCTGGAATCGTGGCGCAAGGCACGGGCCGGGGAGGCAGCACGGTGAGCGGCGGCGGTGGCGGCGGTGGCGGCGGGGCGGGGTTCGACCCCGCCCTATGGCCGGTGGGGCGAGAAGGTTTCAACCCCAAGGTGGATCACGGGCACTGCGCGAGCTGGGTGGTGGCGCAACTGCGCGATCGGGTGCGCTGGGTGCCTGGGCTGGCGATGCGTGGCTGGTCCGGTCGCTTCGTTCACCGCGACGAGGACACGCTGGCCTGGCACAGCGAGGAGGCGGCGCACTGGCAGGTAATGGCCGACGCGGAGAAGATCATCGAGGATCTGGTGTTGCGGCGCCTGCGGCTCCGGCCGACGGTCGTCACCAGCATGCTGTCGCGGGACTACTTGCACGCGGTGTGCCGGCTGATCAGTGAGACCCGGATCGATCTGCACCGGGGTCTGGAATGCTGGGACGAGGACGCGAACGTGTTGCAGACGCCCGCGTCGGTGTGGAGTTTGCAGACCGGGCACCGGCGAGCGGTCACACTGGCCGACTTCAACCTCCAGTGCACGCGCGTGGAACCCGGTGTGCTGGGTGCCGCTGCGCGGTTCAGCGGGATGCTGGACTCTGCATTCGGGCAGGACACGGACAACCGACGATGGTTTGAAGATCTGGTGGGCGGATCGCTGTTCGGGCACAACGCCGAGCAGTTGCTGGCTTGGCTGATCGGGCGTTCGGGCACCGGCAAGAGCACGATCATGTCGGTGGTGGTGCGGGTGCTGGGGAGCTACGCGACCGTAGGCGACAGCTCGCTGCTGGTGCGCGACAGCCGACAAGGTGCTGGGCGGGCCTCACAGGCCGAGCGGTTCCAGCTCGCGGCGCTGGAGCGGCGGCGGGTCGTGGTGTTTGAGGAGATCCGTGAGAAGCATGGCGCGCTCAACGCGGCGCTGATCAAACGCCTGGTCTCCAGCGCGGAGATCACGATCGAGGAGAAGTACGGCACGCCCCGCGCGGGTCGGTTGTGCCTCACGCCTTGGCTGATCACCAACGGCTTACCTGACAAGGGCCTGGACGGGGATGATGGTGGATCGATCCTGCGTCGCCTGGGCCTGGTCTCAGCGGACGGCCTGCCTGGTGTGGTCGAGGCGGGGCTGGGCGACTGGATTGTCGCGCACGAAGCCGAAGGAGTGCTCGCCTGGCTGATCGACTGTGCGGCGCGGCACACCATGTTTGGACCTGTGGCACGGCCCGTGCTGAGCGAAATGGCGTCACAAGACTTCACCGAGGAGGGCCGGCCGGTCGAAGACTGGTTTGCGCAGCGGATTGAGTTCACGGGAAACCGAGGTGATAAGTTGCACGCGCGCGTTATGTTGGAGGATTTCGAGGAGCGCGGCGCCGGGGGTGTGTCGCACGCGAACTTTTATCGGAGGCTCTCGGTGCTCATTATCGAGGATGCCGGGAAGGGCGATCGCACCCTGCATAATCCGAAAATGGAGATCGATGGCACGACCAGATCGGGGTATTATAACGTACGGTTAAGAGAAACTGTTGAAACTGGGCCTCAGAACCAGTTTTAGGGGTCAATCCGGGGGGGTCGGGGGTATATCTATGCCTCATTTGTTTTTTATAGATAGACATAAAAGTGATATATAGAGAGAGGTTTGCAGTCGCTTTTTGCCCGGTGACCCCCGGATGGAAAAGAGGCGGTGCCGATTTAATTTTGAGGGGTGGGAAGTTGGAATATTTGTGACTCTGGAGGCGGTGCCTCAGGTCGAGGAGTCAGAAACACCCGGCCTCTGTGGAGAGGCCGGGTGTGTGGAAGGTCGGTGCCTTAGGCGGGCCTGCGGCGGTGCCGGTAGGTCATCCAGAGCACGATGACGCAGACGCTGCCCCAGGCGCGCGGGTCGTCCGGGACGTAGATGAGGTGCTGGGCGAGGCCGGAGAGGATGGCGGCGGTGAGGCCGTAGGCGAACAGGCGGCGGATGCCGGCGGCGGTGCTCATGGTGGTCTCCTATGGGATCTGTGGGACTGCGTCGGGGTTACTTCAGCTGCACGTGCCCGATGAGCACGGCGAGCTGGCCGGCGATCGAGCCGAGCTGGTAGGACAGCGTGACCACGATGCTCAGGGTGGCGATGGTCAGCCCGGCGGTGATGCCGACAGCCCAGGTCAGGACCGTGAAGCGTTGTTTGATCTGGTCGTCCATGGGCGGTGCCTGTGGGATCTGTGGGATTGGCGTGGAGGGTCGAAGTCTAGCGGGGCGGTGGCGCGCGGTGCAGGGCGGTTTCCAGCTCGGTGGCGAGGGCCTCCAGCCAGAGGACCATCTCCTGCGTCGGGGTGCGGGAGCCGGTTTCATAGCGGAAGATGGTCGCGTGTTTCAGCCCGAGGAGGTCGGCGAGCCCCTGACGGCTCCAGCGCAGCCTCTGGCGGGCCTGCTGGAGGCGTTGAGCGGGTGGCCTGGTAGAGGGGTAGCCGGGGAGATTGTGGGGGCTGTAGGGTGCCTCTGAGGGCTGGGAAATGGGTGGTTGGGTCATGGGGTTCCGTCCTGCCGGTGCTTTGGCATGGGGTGGGCCTCGAGATATTGGGTCAGGCCCTCCAGCCAATCGGCGAGGAGGGTCGGAATATCGGCGGTGCCGTTTGCCCAGGAACGCACGCGTCGGTCGCTGACCTGGGCCCACTCGGCGAAATGCCGGTGGGACATGCTGAGGGCGGTCAGGGCGGTGCGGAATCGCTCGGGGGTCATGCCAGGGGTTCCCAGGTGTTCAGGTCGGTCCAGGTGTGGTCTAGCGCGTCGCGGCTGACTGTAGCGACGCGGGACTCGACCCGGCCGTCAATGTGGCGCCACAACTCGACGGGGACACCCGGTCGCTGGCCCAGGATGCGTCTAGCGTATCGTTCGGCGAGAGTAAAGGTTGAGAATGATTTGGCGATGCGAGTATGGGACATGCGCCAGTCGCCATTGCGGCCATCGTGGGCGCGACGTGCATGGGGGAGGTTATCCCAATAGTTGGGACGATCCTGGCATGCTTCAAAGGTTATGGTGGGGGTCATGGTCACGCCCCCATCCACTGGCGCAGCCAGCCATCTGCCCAGAGGCGGGCGCAATAGGTCCCGGCGACATACGGATTAGCGCAGAGGGTTTTACCGGCGAGGTAGTCTGCCCGGCCGATGCGGGGGCAGTGCAGGGATGCTTGGATGTAAGTCATAGCGGGTTCCTTGTGGGGCGTGTACGGGGCTTGCGCTCGCCTAGGGCGCCGGAGCGGAACAGCAGGCGGGCGCCGCTCTGGCGAATGTCGGCCGACATTTGCAGCGCGCGATCGAGGCCGTAGAGGGTCGCGGCATTGCGGCCCATCTTCCACCAAGTGACGCTGTCGGATTGACGAGAGGTTTTCATAGCGGGGTTCCTTGCGAGGCGTGGAGGGTTAAGCAACGGTCTGCCATTCCGCGTCGAAACGGTCTGCCATGACTTTGAAGAGTCGCAGTGTCATGCGACCAACTTTCGACCGGTGCCATGGGCAGGGATCATAACGTCAGCCTTGGCACGGGCGGAGTGCCCACCGCACGCCTTGCACGCTGCGCACGTGGTACGCTTGCCGGCTTCGGCGGAAGCGGGACAGAGGATTTCGCCCGCTTCGCGAGTGTAGTTTGCGGCGGGTGCGACGCGGAAGGTACGAAAGTTTAGGACGCGCGCGGCAACTCTATCAGCGCTGCTATCGCAGCTTGCCATAACCCAAGCTGAGAACTCAGGAAAGCTGCGCCATTGGTGCGTGTAACCGGTGCGGCCAGCGACATTGGCTAAGAGGGTCTCCCATACAGCATAGGGGACAGCGGCGGGATCACCATATGACCCAAGGCGGAGCAGCTTGCCAGCGACACGTTCGGCCGCAATAGGTAGGTCGGCTGATAGGTCATCATACCGGCCGCGACGCGCGGTGTTCCACACGTTCAACGGGGCGGTATCGAGCCGCACATAGCAGGAACGCGTGGAGGGTATTCTTTCGCCAGCGTCATTATGCTGTCCACGGTGCTGACAATCACCGCAAATCGAAAAGTCCAGTCCCTGTCTAGCAGCGTCGATAGGATTGATATCGTCGCGCATGATCCAGGTTTGCACCATGGCGCCGGTTTTTACGTTCGAAGAGCGTTGAATTGTGGCGACTGCCAGTATAGGTGCGCCATCTAGCATTGATGGGCCGCGGTAGAATATGAAATTACGTGCGGACATGGGCTTTCGCTCCAATGCGGCGGGCCCTGATTGGCCTCGCTGATAGGTGTCATTTAGTGGCGGGTGCGGTTGCTGTCAAGGAAAAGATGACAACATAAGCAACTTTTCTGTGGGGCCGATTCGCGATACGGTCAGGTATGACCAAAGCTGACTTAATACCCTACACGCCTGAGACTAGCAGGATGGCGCGGGCCCGGACCCGGCAATGTGCGTGGTGCGGTCGGTTCGCGACGAAAGGTAAGGAATGGTGCGAACGGCATGCGCCGGGTTATGCGGGGGACCGACGCAAGAGTGACGGTGCGGCGGACCCTGCTAAGCTTATTGCTGCGCGGGATGACTTCGTGGCGGAGCTCGTGCTTTCAGACGGTATGAAATCGTGGGCGCCCATTGCGCGCATTATCGCGATGCGTCCACGGTATACGCGGCCGGTTAAGCTGCTAGACGTTGTGCGCGCACTTGTGGCGCAAGCGGAAGGTGACCACGCGCCATGGGCTGAAATTGTGGCTGGCATGCGCGCGGCCGGAATTATGCGAGAGAATGACAGCCCATGGCGCGTGTAACCCGTGCAACGTCTGGCGCCACACAGGACGACGTTGCTTTGGCACTCAGTACGTTGCGGGAAGTCGCGGGGAATTTTGATGCAACGCCAACGGCTCGGTCGGCTGCATCGCGAACTTTGTTAGAATTTTACGGATATCTTGGAACGGGGCGTAGTTTGGTGCCCGATCTAGGGGCTAAGTCTGGCGCTGAAATGTCCCTCTCAGAGCTGCACCGCCGAGTTGCCGAGCTGCGTAAGGCGAACGGTGAAACCGACGATTTGCTGGCCCCTTAGCACGGCTTCCGCCCGATACCAGGCTTTCCGCGATCTTAACCCATTGATAACACTAGGCTTGTCACACTCTAAGCTAGAGGGTGCGGCATCGTCAACGGCACCCTATCCGCACCCCGGCGGGTCGCTCGGACGGCCGTCTGCCAGGCGGCCGTTTCGAAATCGAAAACCGCCCCCTGGCTCGGCCGCCGGCCGGCCGCGATCCTATCACAGACAGGCGCGGAGACCTGGTAACCAGACCGACCGTATATACAAACGTATCTCATCGCCCGAGCTGTTGCATCACTGTTGCCCTTACGGCACTACAACCGCTACAGTCTGTCAACCCCCTGGGGAACGCCGATGTCGATCACGACCCAGCCACCCGGCCGTGCGTTCTCCTTTACGGACCACAGCACGAGGCGCCCAAGCACGCCGCAACCCGGTGATCGGCTGGATCGCGAGTTTGACGCCATCTACCAGGCCCTCTCGACCCTCGGCAATCTTACCCGTGCTGTACAGCACACAGCTCAGATCGCGTATGAAGATCTCTCCCCATCTACCATCGAAAAACTCAAAACCCACCTGGCCCCCAGCATTGCCGAAGCTACCCGCCAGATTGCTTCCCTGGCTGACGTGGTGAATACGCGGGCTCATTCGATCCTCGCCGACCAGCGTGCCGTCCAATCTCAGCTTGAGAAGTTGGAGAATCGGGCCGCCAGAACCGAGACCGCCGCCCGTGAGGCCGTGCAAAATGCAGCCGAAATCAATGCCTTAGGCGCAACTCTTCAGGACAGTGCCTCCGACGCCGCGAACTCCGCCAATGATGCCGAGCTATCCGCGAATCAGGCGCGCCTGGACCAGGAACTGGCCGGTGCCTGGGCCGAGTACATGCCCAACGAGATTCCCAGTCACTTTCTCGCGAGCTTCGATATCACCGGGCAGCATTGGTCCTCCCGCTGGTGGGCGAACCAGGCGGCAGCCGCTTTCGGTAGTCTGTCTTCCTTATACTTAGGGGCGCACCCCGCACCTCCCGCGACCACAGCGACCGGACAGCCGATCCCACCCGGTGCGATCTACTACAACACCACCTCCGAGCAGCCCTTTGTATGGAATGGCACCGAGTGGGTGCCCTTCTACGCGCCGACCAAAGCCTTGATGCTCACGCTGTCCTACGCCGCGACCGCTGAGCAGACGACCTTCAATCTCTCGACCCCGGATCGCAACGGCCAGTCCTACACGGTCAACCCCACGGTGCCGGAACCGCTGGATGTCTATATCAACGGTGCCCGCGTGCCCCGTGACGCCCCGGTCGATGGCACCGGCGATTGGGACTTCAACCCCGCGACCAACACCCTCACCTTCCTCCGCCCCCTCCTCGCCGGTACTCTTATACTTATAGACATCCTCGCCCCCGCCGCATCGATCGCCCCGAGCCGGGTGCAGACCCAGCAACTCGCCCCCTTTAGCCCCATAGACGGCACCACCGCCACCTATCCGCTCACGCTCGCCGGAACCGGTGCCCCCGTAACGCCGTCTTCCGCCGTCGAGCTGTTCATCTCCATCGACGGCGTGATCCAGCAGCCCGGCACCGATTACAACGTGACCGCCTCGTCCGTCACCTTTGGCGACCCACCCGCCCTCGGCGCGCGTGCGTGGGGTCTCTGGTACGGGCCGAACCCATGACTCGCCCCTTCAATCTCGGCCAGGCCCCGAAGGACGGCATCCTCGTCTTCCCCGACACCCCGCCCGTGCCCACCGCCGGCTACTACCTCGGCGTCACCTCCATCGACGCCCAAAACCGCATCATCCTCGGCTGGGTGAACATCGGCACGCAGTTCCTCCCGATCGCAGGCGGTACTCTCTCAGGACCCCTGATCCTCGCCCGCGACCCGACCGCCACAATGGAAGCGGTCACCAAGCGGTACGCCGACTCTACTTTCATCGCGCGTGCCGGCGGCACCATGCTCGGGCCGCTCACCCTCGCCCAAGATCCCACCCAGCCCCTGCACGCCGCCTCCAAACAGTATTCCGATCTCAACCTCGCCCGTGCGGGCGGGACCATGACCGGCAATCTCTTCCTGAACACCAACCCCACCGCACCCACGCAGGCAGCCACCAAAGCCTACGTCGATAGCCAGATCTCCACCGGCACCGGTGCTTATCTCCCCCTGGCCGGCGGCACCATCACCGGACCCTTGACCACCTATGGCGGTGCCACGATCACTCAGCTCGACTCTCGCATCCCGAGCACCGCCCTTGCCTGGCAGGACGCCAACGGCAACATCGCCGTGACGATCGACACGCTCGGCGCCGTCCACGCCCCGGCCGTCTACGTCGCGGCCGACCCGACCCAAGCCCTCCAGCTCACCACCAAAGCCTACGTGGACGCCGCGTTCAACGCCGCGAGCGCGGGTGCGTTCCTGCCGCTGGCAGGCGGAACCCTGACTGGCCCGCTGACTGTCGCTGGCGGGTCCGTCATCGCGCAGCTCGACCCGCGCTATCCCGACATCGCGTTCGCCTGGCAGGACGCCGCCGGCAATATCGGCGCCAGCATAAGCCCGGCGGGCGTGCTGTTCTGGCCGTCGATCCAGACCAACAACCTCGCCGTGCCGACGCTGGCGACCACGACGCTCACGCTCGGCGCCGATAAGTTCGGCGCTGCCGATCCGCGCGTGCCCGATTTCGTGTATGTCTGGCAGGATAGCGCCGGGAATATTGTCGCCGGCATCAACCAGCAAGGCACGTTCGCGGCAAACATATCCGCCGCCGGCATGCTGCAACTGAGCGGCGGCACCATGACCGGGCCGCTGATCCTCGCCGCCGATCCCACTCTCCCCCTCGGTGCCGCGACCAAGAGCTACATCGACACCCATGCTCTGCTGCTGACCGGCGGCACCATGACCGGCCCGATCGCGCTTGCGGCCGATCCGACCTCCGCGCCGCAGGCGGCGACCAAGGGTTACGTCGACCAGGCGGTGCTGAACGCGGGTGGTAGCGGACCCGGCCTTGATCCGACGTTCAATTCGGTCAACGTCGTGGATCAATATTTTATCGGTGGCCTCCCGTCGTTTCGTATCTATACCCCGTCGCCGGGGGCGCTCGGCGTGCCGGGTATCGCAAATACCCATATTGGCCAGGGCATCAAATCGATCGGCATCGGCAACACGCTGATCGGCACGCAGACCGGCGGCGGACAGTTACCCGGCGCGACGCAAATGCAGTCCGGTGAGAATACCTATGTGGGCATGCAGGTCGGCGCCAATCACTCTGGCCTTGGTCAGCAAAACACCGCGCTCGGCTGCGGGACGCTTCGCGTCGATCCGAACCCAGGTGGCGTTATATCGATCGGTTCCGATGCGTCGCGCAACTCGACAAATAATCTGCGCTCCACCTACGTAGGCACGCACGCCGGGCGCAACGGCAACAATCTGGTTGATCTGGTTTATATCGGCTATTGGGTCGGCTACGGCACCGATGGCGTGATGCCCTCCGTGACAGGCACCGTGGCGATCGGTGCGTTCGCGCTGTCCGATCCGAACATGGGGTCGGGCAGCAACTCGGTGTTTGTCGGTTACAACGTTGCACGCAAGGGCCAAAGCGTCCCCGGCAACCTCTTGCTCGGGCCGAACGTCGGCTCCTCGACGCTCATCAACGGCACCGGCCTGATCTATCTCGGGGCGAGCGGCGCAATCGACGCGGCCACTGCGACCGAGAACCATACCTTCCGCCTCGGTAATCACGCGACCAACCTGATGCGCGCGGTCAACATCAACACGGCGGCGCCCAAGTTCTTCTTCGACTGGCTGCCGGCGTCCACCAGTTACAGCGACGACACGACAGCAAAGGCCGGCGGCGTGCAGTACGGTCAGATCTACCGCAACGGCAGTGCCATGCAGATCTGCTGCCTGGCATAGGAGACACCACACCATGCCGACCGCCATCACCCTCGCAGGCGTAGACTTTTCGGCCTCCGCCATCGTCAAGCCCTTGCCGGTGATCGCTGGCCTGGACACCTGGGCCTATCTCGGCAAAGACCTCGCCACCAGTCAGAACGTCGGCCCATCCGGTGCGTTCACCAATTTTACCGCCGGGCCGCCGACGTATTTCCCGAACTATATCCACTGCCAGAACGCGACAGGTGCGCTGCAAACGCAATCACCATTTCACTCACCATCGGAGAGTGCGCTGATAGCCTGCCGGCAGACGCCCGTGGCATCGCAAGTGGGCACGCAGGTATTCATCGTAGGCAACTATTACAACGGCTATATCGGATATAGCCCCTATGTTGGCGGATCGACCGCGCTTCAGGTTTTCTCCGGCGGAACCGTTAACGTTGGCCTGGTCACGCCGCCAATCACCGACTGGCGCTTTTTCGCCGTCACTCACGGTGGCGGCGCTAACCCGATGTCGTATGACCTGACCAAGAATCTGAGCGCTACGAATGCCACGTCGTATACCAACACCGCCGGTGCGATGTTGAAAATCCTCGGTTCATCACAATCGACAAACCTCGCGACGAACAACGGTGCCTGCGACATCGCGTTCTTCGCTAGCTACAACGCGATCCTGACCAAGCCGCAGATCGACAGCATCTACGCCAGTGTTAAGCAGTCGCTCGGCCTGCGCGGTATCGTTGTCTAGCCGCCCGTATATACGGGCCAACCACGAGGCTACATAGCCATGACATCGCGCGTGCAGAATGCCCGGTCCTCGGTATCAAACCAGCGACCCCCGAACACGCGCCCCGTCGGCGAGTTCTTCGTGAACTTCGCGGACAATCAGCTCGGTGTGATCGACCCGACCCCGACCGCCAGGGATCTTCTCCCCATACGTTTCCACAGCCCCACCGCCGCCTACGCGATCAACGACCTCGTGCGGCAAACCACCGGCCTTTACCAAGCCAAGGCGGCGATCCCCGCGCACGCGTTCAATGCTTCCGAATGGAACCAGTTCCTCACCGCCCCTCAAGGCGACGCGCGCTGGCTGCCGCTCACCGGGGGCGTGCTGACCGGTCTGCTCACCCTCTCGGGCGCGCCCACTGCCAATCTGCACGCCGCGACCAAGCTCTACGTGGACACGCAGGACGCCTTGCGCCTGCCGCTAACGGGCGGCGTGTTGACCGGGCCTTTGACTGTCGGCGGCGCCGGTATTTCGTATGCACAGGGTGCGGCGCACTTCTACGCATTCAACTGGACAGGCACGCAACTGCAGGCGTGGGTGGACAACACCAATGTCGGCAGCTTCGCCATCGGTAGCTTTCTGCCGCTCGCTGGCGGGACCGTATCAGGCAACATCACAGCGAACGCTCATATAGTTGGACCCACTGGCGGCTACCTTACCGGCGATGCGACCTACGCTTACTACGTGCAGGACAGCGGCGGCTGGGCGTGGCGCTACGCGCGGGCCAACGGGACTATGCAGTACGTCCGTGGCGGTGACAGTGCTGTATTGTTCACGATCGATGGTTCAGGCAATGGGTCAGTCGCACAAAGCTGGACGGTTGGTCTCGATGTAAACGCCCAACGCAACGTGGTCGCGGCCGGCACGGTGCAGGGCGGCTATGTGAACTCCACCGGCAACGTTAACGCCAACAGCAGTGTTACAGCGTCTGTCGATATCAGTGCTGCGCGCAATATTTCGGCGGGTGCCGCGCTGTTCGCGCACGGCAGCAACATAGTGATCGGCCCCGGCGGCTCTGGCCGCGTCATGCAGATGGCGGGCGGTTACTACTGGGACTTCAACACCACCACGGGCGACGCAATCTGGGTCATGAACAACCAGCAGTGCTGGGTCATGAGCCCGCTCGATGGCCGGTGCTATAACAACCTCGCGTGGGTCGGCGGGCACGGCGCCTACCGCGACGTGTCCGACGAGCGCCTGAAGACCGACATCACGCCCGCCACCGTGGGTTTGCCCGAGATCCTCGCGATCGAGCCGATCAACTTCCACCGGCTCGGGCCGGAAGGCGAAGTCTACCCGGCTGACGAGATCGGGTTCTCCGCGCAGAACGTCCAGCCGATCATCCCCGAGGCGGTGACCGAGGCCGGTATCGGCCTGCCGGATGCGCTAGCTGTCGCGTCCGAGATGATCCTTGCCGCCGTGGTCAACGCGATCAAGACCCTCGACCAACGCATCACCGTCCTGGAGGCCACATGATCGACGCAAACACCAATATCGCCGTTACGCTGAACGCCCAACAATGGAACACCCTGCTGGTGCAGCTCGCCGAGGGGCCTTACCGCCTGGTGGCCCCGCTGCTGACCGCGATCCAGCAGCAGTGCCAGGAGTATGACGCCGAGCCGCCCTCGATGATGATGCCGAAGCGCACCGCTGGCGGTGCCAACGGTGCTGATCCGCATACCGATCCATGAGCGACCCGCCGGCCCCAGCGCGCAACAATGTGCTGGTGTCGATCAGCGAGAAACTGATTCGCGTCCTGCCACCAGCATTTTTGTTGCTGGTCATTTTGAACTGTTTGTTCCTCGGAGTCACGGCCTGGGTCTTCGACCACAACGCCGAAAACCGTAACGTGTTACTTTCAAAAATTGTAGATAAGTGCCTGCTGTCTACTGAGAGGAACTGAGACATGGCCGTCGCCCCGCACCCGCCGCATCCGCACGGCGTGTTCAAAGTGCTCAAGAACGCCCGGCGCAAATACCTGAAGTCGGGCAACGCGATCGTCGTGACCATCCCGACGATCCCCACCACGGCGCACACCGCTGCCATCGTCGTGTCCGGCACCATCACGCCGGCCAAGGGCGTCAGGCTGCCCACCTCGGTTTCGGTGGAGCTGTGGAACAACGGCGTGCTGAAGGCGACGCAGACTGCCACGGTCGATCCTGTTACCGGTGCCTTCACCACCACGTTCCCGGCGAACACCGCAGCCGCTGGGCCAGCCTATGCCGTGGTCAAGTCGACCTCGCCGGTTGGCACCGCGACCTCGGCGTCCTTCACCGTGACATGACGCCGTATTTGTTGCTTCAGTAGAAACACTATAGGTTCAGCCATGTGCTTCATGTCGCCGGAACAGATGCAACAGGTTGGCATGCAGGCGTCGAGCGTGCTGCCGATCCTGCTGGGACGCCTCATGCAGGGCGCACCCGGTGGGCCGCAAGGCGCGCTGCCGCCAGGTCAGGCGCCCGGTATGGGGATGATCCCGCCGGGCAGCGCCATGGGCGGCATGACCAATCCGATGGGCCCGCCCGGTGCGGGGCCGCCGGGTCCGGCTTCGCCGTTTCCGCCGCCACCGGGCCCACCCGGTTTGCCTCCAGGCCTACCGCCCGGTGCGGGTCCCGGCGGCCCGCCCACCGCGTTCCCGCTGCCCGGCGCCCCCGGCCCGGTGCCGCCACCCTCGCTGGGGCCGGGGCCTGGGCCGGTGCCGCTGCGGCCTAAGAGCCCGCGTCACGCGCCCGTTGTGGATCATCGTCGCTGATGCCCTACGTCCCGCTCACCGACAGCGGCCCGCCTGATCTCAGCGCGCATTACAATACGCCGCTGTCGCCGGCTGACGAGATGCAATACCAGAACTGGATTGCACTCCAGTCGGCGGTGCAGAAGCGCGACGTGACGCAAGACACTCGCGACTATGACTTGCGCGGTGCCTTCAAGGCAGGTGCGGCGCAGTCGCCGGACGGACATCTGCCGGACACCTTCAAGAAACCCAACCACCCGAGCTTCAGCAACGAGAGCCAGTATCACGGTGCGGATGGTCACGAAGGCGGGTCATGGGCGCCGATGGGCGCTGGGCGCTGGGGGTTCACGCCCGGTGCGACTAATCTTCAGATGCACGGGCCCATCAGCCTTCAGCAGTATTTCCAGCGGGTCGAGCCGGGCACGTATCTGAACCTGCCGCCGGCGCCGCTGCCGCAGTCCATGACTGACTACGTGAAACAGGCGACGGGCTGATGGCCGTCACCCAGCGTAAAGGCCGGCGCCTTCGACGCCTCGTGGTGGACAAGCCGATTGTCCAGCACGGCCCGGCGGAGGCCGAGGCGCGAATCTACGCGCGTATGGCCGCCGCCTATGAGGCGCGTGACAGCCTGCTGAAGTTCGCCCAGTTCATGAACCCTGATCCTGAAGACATGGAGGATGTGTCGCGTTCGACGTATATCTGTGCCAAGCCGCATCAGGCTATTGCCGACGCGCTGATGAAGCTGGAGCGAGGTGATATTCGGCGGTTAATAATTACGATGCCTCCACGACACGGCAAGACGGCGTTAGCGTCGAAGCTGTTCATCCCCTGGATGGCCGGCCGGCATCCGTGGTGGTCCGCTATCTTCGCCACCTACAACCAGACGTTCTCTGAAGACATCGGCAAGGCGGTGCGTGAGACCATGACTTCGCCGCTCTACGCGCAGGTGTTCCCCGACGCGATCATGCGCCTGCGCACCGACAGCCAGGCATCCGACCGCCTCGTCAACGCGGCCGGTGCCATGTATGCCTTTGCAGGCCGAGGCGGGACCCTCACGGGGCGAGGGGCCAACGTGCTGATCTGCGACGATCCGATCAAGGATCGCAAGGAGGCCGACAGCCAGCTCATCCGCGATCAGCTCTGGGACTGGCTCAGCCAGGTGTTCCGCAGCCGCATGATGGACAAGGACGCGCGAATCTGCCTGATCCAGACGCGCTGGCACGCCGACGACGCGGTGGGGCGGATCACCGACCCGGACAACGACCACTACACCGCCAGCACCGCGAAGCACTGGCACATCCTCGATCTGCCCGCCCTCGCGGTGCAGGATGATCCGCTCGGCCGCAAGCTGGGTGACCCGCTCTGGCCGGAACGCTTCGACGCCCCGTTCTTTAAGGAGATCCAGGACAGCGATCCGCGCGGGTTCGCCGCCCTCTACCAGGGCCGTCCCACGGTGCCGGGGTCGCGGTTCTTCGATGAGAGCTGGCTGAAGACCTACCAGGCGGTCGAGCTGCCACCACGCGACCAGTTGCGAATCTACTGCGCCTCCGATCACGCTGTCTCCGTCAATCAGACGCGCGACCGGACGTGCCTCATCCCGGTGGGGGTGGACAATCAGGGCCTGCTCTGGGTGCTGCCCGACGTGTGGTGGCGCCACGCCACCACCGACGTGGTGGTCGAGGGCATGCTGGGGCTGATACGCCGATACAAGCCGCTGGCCTGGTTCGCCGAGCGCGGGCACATCTCCAAATCGATCGGCCCCTTCCTGCGCAAGCGCATGCTGGAGACAGGCGTGTTCGCCGCTATCCACGACATGCCGGTCGCCATGGACAAGCAGACCCGTGCGCAGTCGATCCAAGGGCGGATGGCTATGGGCAAGGTGCGGTTCCCGGCCTTTGCGGCCTGGTGGCCGGAGGCGCGCAAGCAGATCCTCGGCTTTCCGCACGCGCCGCATGATGACATCGTGGACGCCCTCGGTCATCTCGGCCTCGGCCTCGACACCATGGTCTCGGCGCGCGGGCCCAATGAGAAGCCGCGCGAGTTCGCGCCGATGACCTTCGGCGCGATCAAGGCGGCGGCCAAGCGCGAGCGCGAGCGCAGCCTGATCAAGGGCGGTTGGTGATGGACGCCCTTCGCTCGGTGCGGGTGGTCGAGAAGCCCCGCGTCAGACCGCGATCGGCCAAGTCCCGGCGCGGTACGTTCTGCCTGCGCTGCGGCGCACCATTGCCGGATGATCGTACGAAACGCCGGCTCTATTGCAACCTCAACTGCGGCAAGATGTACAACACGAAGGGCGCGGTGCGATGAGCGGGATCTTACCGCCGGACGGCAGCCCCGAGCAGGCACCTGGGCCCGACCTCTCGGCGCAGGGCAATCCGATCCCCTCGATCCAGCGTGACACGCCGGAGCCGACCACCGCGCGGAAAGCGCTACTCAACGCGATCCAGGACGACGTGCGACGTGCGCGGGCGCACTGGAAACCAGTGTTCGACCGCATGCTGGAGGACATGAACTTCACCATGGGCCTGCAGTGGCCGGACAACAGCCTCTGGACCCGGCCTAACGAGTACGTCTGCAACATCTGCCTGCACCACGTGCAGCAGCTCACCGCGACGCTCTACGCCAAGAACCCCACGGTATCGGCGAAGGTGCGTAAGCGCATCCTGAACACCGTGTGGGACGGCACCTATCAGACCCTGCAGGCGGCGATGCAGGCGCTGATGATGAACCCCCTCGACCCCAATGCGCAGGCGATCATCAACGATGCACAAAGCGTCAAGCAGACCGAGGAGCTGCTGCGCCGCATGGGGCAAACGCTTGAGATCGTCTACCACTACAACGTCGAGGAGCAGGCGATCCCGTTCAAGAAGATGATGAAGCACACTGTGCGCCGTGCCATCGTCACGGGCGTCGGCTACGTCAAGCTGGGTTTCCAGCGGGTCACCACGCGCGACCCTTCCGGGGCCCGGCCGGTCGGTGACATGCGCGAGCGCATCGATACCGCCGCCCGGCAGATCCAGGACTACATGGACGGTGAGACCTTGCCCGACAGTGCAGGCGAGGAAGAGATGAGCCTGACGATCAACGCTCTCGCCAAGGAGCGCGAGATCGTGCTGCGCGAGGGGCTGATCTTCGACTACCCCGACAGCAACATGATCATTCCCGACCGGCGGTGCCGGCACCTGCCGAGTTTCCTCGGGTGCCGCCGGGTCACCGAACAGTTCATGCTCAGCACCGCGCAGATCGAGGAGATCTACGGCGTCGATGTGACCAAGGGTTACACCGCCTACCGCAACGCCGGCAGCGTCGGCGTGGACAATACCAGCGTCAACGCGATGAACGACCACGAGACGCTGCAAGCCTACGTCGAGTCCTCGATGAAGGGCGGTAACGCCACCGGCCAAGGTGGTGATCGCAACGACACCTTCGCTTGCGTCTGGGAAACTTACGATCGCAGCACCGGCCTGGTGTACGTTACGTGCGACGGATACCAGGACTTCCTGCGCGAGCCCGCTTCACCGGATGTGAAGACCGAGCGGTTCTGGCCGTGGTTCGCCTACCTGCTCAACGAGACCTACCACATTGAGACGCCCTACCCGATCAGCGACATCTCGCTGATGCGCGACATGCAGCTCGACATCAATCGTGCGCGGCAAGGCATTCGCGAGCACCGGCACGCCGCGCGGCCGAAGACGCTGGTCTCGGCGGGCTCGCTCGATGACGAAGACAAGCAGAAACTTATGGACCATCCGGCGTCCGCGATCATCGAGCTGAACGGCCTGGCGCCGGGGCAAAAGCTTCAGGATCTGCTGTTCCCCTGGCAGGGACCGGGCATCGATCCGAACGTCTACGAGACCAAGACGGCGCTGGACGACGTGCTGCGCGTCACCGGGGCGCAGGAAGCCAACATGGGTGTCACCGGCAGTTCGACCGCCACCGAAAGCTCGATCGCCGAGAACTCGCGCGCGACAGCGATCGACGCCTCGATGGACGACATGGACGATCTGCTGTCGCAGCTCGCCCGCATCGGCAGCCAGATCCTGCTGCTGAACGTCTCGACGCAGACCGCCCAGGAGATCGCCGGCCCCGGTGCGGTGTGGCCGCAGGCCAGCGCGCTGGAGGTGGCCGACGAGCTTTACCTGGAGGTCGAAGCGGGCAGCTCCGGGCGACCGAACCAGGCGCGCGAGGTGCAGATCATGACGCAGATCGCGCCGATCCTCATGCAGGTGCCGGGGATCAACCCGGAGTGGTTGGCCCGGCAGATGATCACTCGCCTGGACGATCGTGCCAGCGTCGACGACGCGATGGCGGAGAACGTCCCGAGCATCATGGCGATGAACGCGATGCTGCAGGGCGGGCCGCCGGGCGCGCCCAGCCAGGGTGACCCGAGCGCCGGAAAGGGTGCGCAACAGGGTCCCAGCGGTCAGGGCAATGTCGAGAAGCCGGCGCCGCCAGGCGGCCCCGGCCCGCGTCCACCCGCACCTCGTCCAGCCGCCGGGCCGCCCGGTGGCGGGCCGATGATCAACTGAACCGAGTCTTGCCCCGCCGCGCGGTGCCGTTAAAACGAGTGTGCCGGCAGGGTGGTCCTGCCGGCACTTCTCGGGAGAACCGGCATGCTAGCCCATGCGAGGCTCTCGCTGGTGATTGTGGTGATCTTACGCATACGCGTCAAGATCATCCGGCACTAGCGGCTTGGTGTCCAGTCTCGCGA
>Ga0207686_10000300_pt1 | contig 36083 bp, 32 predicted proteins | sample KBSM24metaG_FD_184396 | JGI IMG/M metagenome (GOLD analysis project Ga0207686, IMG submission 184396) | Miscanthus rhizosphere microbial communities from Kellogg Biological Station, Michigan, USA - KBS M2-4 metaG (SPAdes) (version 2) | ecosystem: Host-associated > Plants > Roots > Rhizosphere >...
GGCGCACCTTCCAGCCGCGCGGCGCGACCAGGCGCTGCCCCTTCAGCTCTCCCGCGATCACTCTCATGCGGCCATTAGAGGGGAATCGGGTCGGCGGCGCCGGCGCCGAAGCGGCGGCGGGCGGCATCGAGCAGCGGGCCGAGGGCGGGGTCGGCGAGCGAGCCGTGGCGGCGCAGCAGCGCCAGCACCTCTTCGCGGGCGGCGATCAGGGTCGGGGCGTCCTCCGGCAGCTCGGCGACGGCGAAGCGCGGCAGGCCGCTCTGGCGGGTGCCGAGGATCTCGCCCTCCCCGCGCAGTCCGAGGTCGACCTCGGCCAGCTTGAAGCCGTCGCGCTCCTTCGCCACCGCCTCGAGCCGGCGCCGCGCCATCGCTCCCATCTCTTCCGGGAAGAGCAGGCAGTACGAGGCGTGCTCGCCGCGGCCGACCCGGCCGCGCAGCTGGTGCAGCTGGGAGACACCGAAGCGCTCGGCTCCCTCGATCACCATCACGGTGGCGTTGGCGACGTCGATCCCGACCTCGATCACGGTGGTCGCGACCAGCACGTCGGTCTCCCCCGCCGCGAACGCCCGCATCGCCTCGGCCTTGTCCGCAGAGGACATCTGCCCGTGGAGGACGCCGAGCTCGAACTCGCGCAGCTCACCGGCGCGCAGGCGCTCGGCCTCGGCCTCGGCCGCCTTACCCTGGACTTTCTCGGAGAGTTCGACCAGGGGGCAGACGACGAAGGCCTGGCGGCCCTCGCGCAGGCGCTCGCGCAGGAACTCGTAGGCGCCGGCGCGGCGGTCCTCGCCGACCAGCCAGGTCTCGACCGGCTTGCGGCCCTTCGGCAACTGATGCAGCGCCGTGGTGTCGAGGTCGCCGTAGGCGGTCAGCGAGAGCGTGCGCGGGATCGGCGTCGCGGTCATGTGGAGGATGTGGGGCGCCATCCCCTCCACCCCCTTGGAGTCGAGGGCGCGGCGCTGCGCGACCCCGAAGCGGTGCTGCTCGTCGACCACGCAGAGCCCGAGGCGGGCGAAGCGGACGTCGGGCTCGATCAGCGCGTGGGTGCCCAGGATCAGTCCCAGCTCGCCGCTGGCGAGCTGGTCGAGGGCGCGGCGGCGATTCGGCGCCGAGGTCGAGCCGGTGATCAGCGCGAACGGGACGGCCTCGTCGGCGAGCAGGCGGCCGAGGGTGATCGCGTGCTGCTCGGCCAGGGTCTCGGTCGGGGCCATCAGCGCCGCCTGGTAGCCGGCTTCGAGCGCGCGCAGCATCGCGTAGAGGGCGACCACGGTCTTGCCGGAGCCCACCTCCCCCATCAACAGCCGCTGCATCGGCTCGCCGGAGTCGAGATCGGCGTCGATCTCGTCGAATGCCTTGAGCTGGTCCCCGGTCGGCTCGAACGGCAGCGAGTCGACCCAGCGCCCGACCGGGTCGCCTGGCACGCCCAACCGCGGCGCCGGGCGGGCCGTGCGGTGGCTGCGCTTCCGCGTCGCCAGAATCGCCTGGTAGAGAAACAGCTCTTCGAAGCGGATCCGCTCGCGGGCACTGTCGGCCTCCGCCTGACTCTCCGGGAAGTGCGCGGCGCGGATCCCGTCACCCACGCCCGCCAACCCCCGTCGTGCTCGCAGCTCCGCGGGCAGTCCCTCGATCGCGTTCGGTGCCCAACGGCACGCCTGCTCCGCCCAGTCTCGTAAGCGCTGTGGACGCAGGGCCTCCGTCGCCGGATGGACTGGGACGAAGCTCGACGGGCGCTGGTCGTGACCCGGGGCAGAGTCCGAGAACGGACGCCCTCGCCCGCCCGCAGGACTCTGCCCCGGGTCACCCCCACCCCCGACGAGCTCCCATTCGTTGACTCCGAAGCCTTTGGCGGTGCGTTTGCCGGTAACGAGCAGGCGAGCGCCGGGAATCAATTTCGCCGCGACCCATGGCTGGTTGAACCAGGTGGCCCGGATGTGGCCGCTGTCGTCGCCGACTTTGACGCTGGTGATGGTGACGCGGCCTTTGCGGAATGGACGTGGCGTATTGCCTAACACCTCGACGAGGACGGTTCCGGTTCTGCCCTCCTCGAGGTCGGCCAGCGGCTGAACGGCCCGGTCGCGATGGGTATGGGGAAAGCGCAGGAGGACGTCGGCGACGGTGCGGATGCCGGTTTCGGCCGCGGCCGCGGCGAGCTTGGGGCCGACCCCGTCGAGGGCCTCGATCGAGGCGTCGAGGACACCGGGGCGGGGCCAGTGGACCGGCGCCTCGCGGAGCTCGTTGCGGCTGAGCTCGCGGCTGCCGGCGAAGGCGCGCACTACTGGGCGGCCAGCAGCCACCACCAGCTGGGCTGACCCCCTTCGTGGGTCTCGATCTCGACCCCGGCGGGGACATGGGTGTCGATCTCCGAGAGCGGGATCGGGGCGCCGTCGCCGGCGATCACGGTGACGATCTCGGCTCCCTCGGCGAGGTGCTGGATCGTCGTCGTCAGGGTCGAGCCAGAACCCCCCCAGGCGACGATCTCGCCGTCGGCGAAGCCGACCGCGTCGCCCTGCTTGAAACGGCCCTGGACGTCGTCGCGGGCGGCCGGGGCGACGCCGCCGGTGGCGACTCCCGCCAGCGCCGCCTCGAGCCGCTCGGCGTTCTCGTCGGCGCCGGCCATCGGGTCGAGCTCGACCAGCGCCAGCAGGCTCGCCTGCTGGGAGGTCGCGGGGACGACGCGGGCCGGCTTCTCGGAGAGCTCGCAGGCGCGCTCGGCCGCCATCACCACGTTGGAGGAGCTGGGCAGCACCAGCACCTCCTCGGCCGCGACGCCGTGGATCCCGGCCAGCAGCTCATAGGTGGAGGGGTTGAGGGTCTCGCCGCCGGGGACGACGTCGGCGCCGAGCTCGGCGAAGAGGCGCTCGAGCCCCTCCCCCGCGGCGACGGCGACGACGCCGGTGCGCCCGGATGCGCCAAGCCTCGCGTCGCGCTCGGCCATCTGCTTGCGCATGTCGGCGACGTCGAGGTTGGTCACCGTGCCGGCGCCCTCGAACAGGGCCACCGCCGCCTCCGGGGTGTCGGTGTGGACGTGGACCTTCAGCGTCGCCTCGTCACCGACGACGAGGACCGAGTCGCCGAGGCCCTCCAGCCGCGGCAGGAAGTCCCGCGAGGAGAGGCCGCTGCCGGCGACGATGAAGTTGGTGCAGTAGCGGAAGCGGCTGTCCTCGTGGTGGGGGAAGCTGCGGCGCGGCGCCTGGTGGTGCGCCACCTCCGGCAGCTCGTCGTCGCCGCGCAGGGCGGCGACCACCCCGGCCAGGATCAGCACCAGGCCGTGCCCGCCGGCATCGACCACGCCCGATTCGCGCAGCACCTCGAGCTGCTCCGGCGTCCGCGCCACCGCCCGCTCGCCATCCTCGATCGCCCGTTCCAGCACCTCGGCCAGGACCGCGTCCTGCTGCTCGGCGCTGACGTCGCGGCCGAGCCGCTGCTTGCCGGCTTCGAGGTGGGCGAGCTGGCGGGTCAGCGAGTGGGCCATCTCGCGGAAGACCGTGAGCATCGTCCCCTCGGCCGGCTCGCGGACCGAGTCGTAGGCGGCGTCGGCGGCGCGGGCGAAGGCGGCTGCGACCAGCACGGGGTCGACCAGCTCGCCGGAGCGGCTGGCCAGCTCCTCGGCGGCGCCGCGGACGATCTGGCTGAGGATCACGCCGGAGTTGCCGCGGGCGCCCATCAGCGCCGCCCGGGCCAGCGCCTGGACCAGCTCGGTGCGGTCGACTTCGTCGACGTCGAGCTGGTCGAGGCGGTCGAGCTCCTCCATCACGGCGCGCATCGTCATCGCCATGTTGTCGCCGGTGTCGCCGTCGGCGACCGGGAAGACGTTGAGGTCGTTGACCTCCTGGCGTCGCGCCTCCAGCGAGGCGTAGGCAGAGCTGATGACCCGGCGGAACCGGGCGATCGAGGGATCCGGCATCAGCAGGGCAATCTAGCCGCCGGCGAAGATGTTGCGACGCGGCCGCGAATCGGCGTTGCTAGCGTGCCGCCGAATGCGACGCTTCGCCACCTGGACCACCGGCCACCGCAAGACCGTGATCATCGGCTGGATCCTCGCCCTGATCGTGATCGGCGGCATCTCCGGCTCGGTCGGCGCCGACTTCACCGAAGAATTCAAGCTGCCCGCTTCCGACTCCAAGGAAGCCTTCGATCTGCTCGAAAACAAGTTCCCGGCCCAGTCGGGAGACAGCGCGCAGATCGTCTTCAAGGCTACGGGCGGCGTCGAAGCGCCGGCCGTGAAGAAGGAGATGACGGCGGCCTTCGGGGAAATCGAAAAGTTCCCCCACGTCAGCGAAGTCGCCAGCCCATACGTGAAGGGCGGTGCGGCCGCGGTCAGCGACGACGGCGAAATCGCTTACGCGACGATCCAGTTCGACGCCGCCGGCAACAAGCTCGACAAAGAAAAGACGCGGGAAATCATCGCGATCGCCCAGAAGCCAGCGGGCGACGGCCTCCAGGTCGAGCTCGGCGGCAACCTGGTCGCCGAAGCCGAACAGGAAGAAGGCGACTCGTCCTTCGGCATCGGCCTGCTGGCGGCGATGGTGATCCTGCTGCTGACCTTCGGCTCGGTGGTGGCGATGGGGCTGCCACTGATCACGACGCTGTTCGCGCTCGGAGTCGGGATCAGCCTGGTCACGATCAGCACCCACGTCTTCGACATGGCCAACTTCGCGCCGGTCCTGGCGGCGATGATCGGGCTCGGCGTCGGGATCGACTACGCGCTGTTCATCCTCACCCGCTTCCGCAACGGCCTCGACGACGGGCTGGAGCCGCGCGAGGCGGCGATCGCCGCCGTCGACACCGCCGGTCGAGCCGTCCTCTTCGCCGGGATCACCGTGATCATCGCCCTGCTCGGCATGTTCCTGCTCGGCCTCACCTTCCTCTACGGAGTGGCGACGGCGGCGGCGCTTGCGGTGCTGTTCACGATGATCGCGGCGCTGACCCTGCTGCCGGCGCTGCTGGCGATCGTCGGCCGCCGGGTCGACAGGTTGCGCATTCCCGGCCTCGGCCGCCGCAGCGCGATCAGCCTCGACAAGACCAAGTGGTACCGCTGGAGCCGCGAGATCCAGCGTCGCCCCTGGCTGGCGGCCACCCTCTCGGGCGGCCTGCTGATCCTCCTCTGCGTCCCCACCCTCTCGCTGCGGCTGGGAACCAACGACGCCGGCACCGAACCGCCGAACAAAACGACTCGGAAGGCCTATGACCTGCTGGCCGAGGGCTTCGGGCCCGGCTTCAACGGCCCCTACATGATGGTCGCGGCGCTGCCGTCGAAGGGCGACGACGCAGGTCTGGTGCAGCTCAAGGAAGAACTGGAAGGCGAAGCAGGTGTCGCCGCAACGACCGACGTCAGCCTCAACCCGGCGAAGAACACCGGGGTCTTCCAGGTCTACCCGACCACCTCCCCCCAGAGCGAGGCGACCACCGCCCTGCTCGACCGCATCCGCGACGACGTGATCCCCCCGATCGAGGCGAAGACGGGCGCCCAGATTCACGTCGGCGGCATCAACGCGATCTTCGAGGACTTCGGCAACGCGATCGCGGAAAAGCTCCCTCTCTTCATCGGCGTCGTCGTGCTGCTCTCGGCGCTGCTGCTGATGGCCGTCTTCCGCTCGGTGCTGGTGCCAGTGAAGGCGGTGGTGATGAACCTGCTCTCGATCGGCGCCGCCTTCGGCCTAATCGTCGCCGTCTTCCAGTGGGGCTGGGGCGCCAGCCTGATCGGGGTCGACAACACCGGGCCGATCATCTCCTTCTTCCCGATCTTCCTCTTCGCGATCGTCTTCGGGCTCTCGATGGACTACGAGGTCTTCCTGATGTCGCGCATTCACGAGGAGTGGGAGAACAGCCACGACGCCACCGCTTCCGTCACCCGCGGCCTCGCCCTGACCGGCCGCGTGATCACCGCCGCCGCGGCGATCATGGTCACCGTCTTCGCCTCCTTCATGCTCGGCGACGAACGGGTGATCAAACTCTTCGGCCTCGGCCTCGCCTCCGCCGTCTTCATCGACGCCGTGATCATCCGCTCGGTCCTGGTGCCGGCGGTGATGCAGCTGCTCGGCCGCCGCGCCTGGTGGCTGCCCAGCTGGCTCGACCGCATCCTCCCCAAGCTCCACGTTGAGCCGGCCGAGGGCGATCCGAGCCCGACCGGCGAGCACCCCGTCGTTCCCCAGAGCGACTGAGTCGCCGTCACGGCATCGTTGGCGGGCAGCTGTGTGCCCCTCTCGCAAGCGGCGTCCTGATTTTCGCCCGCCAACTCAGCGAGAGACGCAACCCGCCCGGGGAAAATCCCAGCGCAGCGGGAGGGGCACACAGCTGCCCGTCCCCCCCTGCCGAAGTCAGGCGGCCTTGGTGACCTTGTTGCTCTTCAAGCAGCGCGTGCAGACGTAGGCGCGCATGGGGCGCCCGTTCTCCTGGATCCGCACCTTCTGCAGGTTCGGATCGAAGCGCCGCTTGGTCGCGACCATCGAGTGGCTTCGAGACTGGCCGAACGCCGGTCCCTTGCCGCAGCTGTGACATACCTTGGCCATCGGGCGTTGGATGCTACCCAGTCAGGAGAGTTGGCGCTTCAACAGGGCCATGCGGGCGACGGTGAGGGCGGCGTTGCGGCCCTGGTCGCGCTTACCGCCACCGGCCCGGGCCAGGGCCTGCTCCATGTTGTCGCAGGTGATGACGCCGAAGGCGCAGGGGACGCCGGTCTCGAGCTGCACGTCCTGGATGCCGCGGGCCGCCTCGGCGCAGACGAAGTCGTAGTGGTCGGTCTCGCCGCGGATGACGACGCCGAGACAGGCTACGCCGGCGTAGCCGCGCTCGGCGAAGACCTTGGCCGCGAACGGCAGCTCGTAGGCGCCGGGGACCGAGACCTCGGTCACCGAGCCGGCCGGGACGCCGGCGATCTCGAAGCCTTCGCCCGCGCCTTTGAGCAGGCGCTGGGCCAGGTCCTCGTAGAAGCGGCCGACGCAGACGCCGAAGTGCAGCGGCGCCAGCGTCTCGCGCTCGTCCTCGCGGAACTGCTCCAGGAAGGCGCCCGCCTCAGCCATCCTCAGCCCTTGCGTCGCGTTCCTCCTCGTCGCGGATCATCTCCTCGTCGAGGGCGAGTCCCTGGTGGTGCAGCGAGTGGCCCATCTTGTCGCGCTTGGCGCGCAGGTAGGCCTCGTTGTGGACGTTGGGGTCGGACTCGATCGGGACCTGCTCGGAGACCGAGAGGCCGTAGCCCTCGAGGCCGACGATCTTTTTCGGGTTGTTGGTGAGGATGCGGATGCTGGTCAGGCCGAGGTCGCCGAGGATCTGGGCGCCGATCCCGTAGTCGCGCAGGTCCGCCGGCAGGCCCAGTTTGAGGTTGGCCTCGACCGTGTCGGCCCCCTCCTCCTGCAGCTTGTAGGCGCGCAGCTTGTTCAGCAGGCCGATCCCGCGGCCCTCCTGGGAGAGGTAGAGGAGAACGCCCTGGCCCTCCTCCTCGATCATCGCCAGCGCCGCCGCCAGCTGCTCGCCGCAGTCGCAGCGCATGCTGTGGAAGACGTCGCCGGTGAGGCACTCGCTGTGGACGCGGACCAGCACGTCCTCGACCCCGTCGACCTCGCCCTTGACCATCGCCACGTGGTGTTTGTCGTCGACCAGGGAGCGGTAGCCGACCGCGGTGAAGTCGCCGAAGGAGGTCGGCAGGGCGGTGGCGACGACGCGCTCGACCAGCTTCTCGGTGCGGCGCCGGTAGGCGATCAGCTCGGCGACGGTGATCATCTTCAGGCCATGCTTGGCGCAGTAGGGGACCAGGTCGGGGACGCGGGCCATGGTGCCGTCGTCGTTCATCACCTCGCAGATCACCCCGGCCGGGGTGAGGCCGGCGAGGCGGGCGAGGTCGACGCTGGCCTCGGTGTGGCCGGTGCGCTCCAGAACGCCGCCCTCTTTGGCCCGCAGCGGGAACATGTGGCCGGGGACGACGATGTCGCGCGGGCCGGAGTTGGGGTCGATCGCGACCTGGATCGTGTGAGCGCGGTCGTGGGCGGAGATCCCGGTGCTGACGCCGCCGGCGGCCTCGATCGTGACCGTGAAGGCGGTCTGCAGCGGCGCCTCGTTCTTGGCCGCCATCAGTTTCAGGCCAAGCTGTTCGCAGCGCTCGGCGGTGAGGGCGAGGCAGATCAGGCCGCGGGCCTCCTTGGCCATGAAGTTGACCGCCTCGGGGGTGGCGAACTGCGCCGCCATCACCAGGTCGCCCTCGTTCTCGCGGTCTTCGCCGTCGCAGACGACGACCATGCGGCCGCGGCGGATCTCCTCGATCGCCTCCTCGATCGTCGAGAACGGGCTCTCCCCCGCCTCGGTCAGGACGCTGTCTCTGTTCTCGGTCTCGGTCATATCGCTCACGTTCGTTCCTTTCCCGCGAATGGTGCCAGCAACCGCTCCACGTACTTCGCCACGATGTCGCACTCGACGTTCAAATTGCTTCCAGCGGTGAGATCGCCCAGGTTCGTCCGCTCCAGCGTCTCAGGGATCAGGGAAACATCCAGCCAAGAGTCGCCCAAATCGGCGATCGTGAGGCTGACGCCGCTGAGCGTGATCGAGCCCTTGTCGACGGCGTAGCGCGCCAGCTCCGGGCCGAGGCCGACGCGGAGGCGGCGGGCGAAGCCGTCGTCCTCGACCGCGAGCACCTCGCCGACGCCGTCGACGTGGCCCTGGACGATGTGGCCGCCGAGCCGGTCGTTCGCCTGCATCGCCAGCTCGAGGTTGACGCGGGCGCCGGGCTCGACACCGCCGAGGGCGGTGACCGCGAGGGTCTGGTTCATCGCCTCGGTCTCGAAGCCGGCCTCGTCGACGGCGACCGCGGTCAGGCAGGCGCCGTTGACGGCGACCGAGTCGCCGAGGGCGATCTCCTTTGCCAGGGCGGTCGCGATGCGCAGGCGGGCACCGTCGGCGCCCGCGTCGGCGGACTCGACCTTGCCTATGTCTTGAATCAGTCCGGTGAACATCACCACTCCTTGAAGCGGGCCTTGATCAGGACATCCTCGCCGACTGGCTCGCTCGACGAGTGGAGCGCCGAAAGACGCGCAGGACCATGCGCTCCGGTGCGCGGGTCCTGCCCCAGGGGGGGAGACCTGCGGGCGAGGTTTTCGTTCTCGGTCTCCCCCCCTGGGTCACCCGCGCGAGCAGCCGCTGAGTCCGGGGGTTCGGGGGCGAGGAAGATCGGGGCGACGAAGGTGCGGGACTCGTCGAGCTGGTCGGCGGCTTGGAAGGCTGAGGCGAGGGTGCGGCCGCCCTCGAGGAAGAGGCTGGTGATGTTGCGGCGGCCGAGGGCGGTGAGGGCTGAGGTGACGCGGTCGGCTGGGGTGGCGCCGGGGGCGGTGAGGATTTCGGCGCCGGCGTTTTCGAGGGCGCTGACGCGGGCCGGGTCGGTGTCGGGGGCGGTGACGACGAGGACCGGGGACTGGTCGAGGGTCGCGAGCAGCTGGGAGTCGAGGGGGAGGCGGGCTTGGGAGTCGAAGATCACCCGAAGCGGCTGCCGAGTGCTGACTGCGCTCTCCGGATTCCCGGCGCGGGCGGTGAGCAGGGGATCGTCGGCGAGGACGGTGCCGATGCCGGCGGCGATCGCGTCGGATTCGGCGCGCCAGCGGTGGACGAGGGCGCGGCTGAGCTCGCCGGAGATCCAGGGCGAGTCGCCGGGCGCGGTCGTCGTCCGCCCGTCGAGCGACATCGCCAGCTTCAGCGTCACCAGCGGCAGCCCGGTACGGGCGTGCTTGCGGAAGGGCTGGTTCAGCAGCCGCGCGGCCGCGGCCTCGGCGCCGGCGGCGAAGGCGACCTCCACCCCACCGTCGCGCAGGACGCCCGGTCCTCTGCCGGCTGCCTTCTCGCTGGGATCCTCGGAAGCGATCACGACCCTGGCGACACCGGCCTCCAGCACGGCCTCCACGCAGGGTGGCTGCCGCCCCTGATGCGCGCAGGGCTCCAAGGTCACGTACATCGTCGCCCCCGCCGGATCCTCCCCCCGCTCCCGGCAATCCGCCAAAGCTGCCCGCTCGGCGTGCAGCCCACCGAGCTCCGCGTGGAATCCCTCTCCGATCACGCGCCCATCCCGCACCACAACCGCACCCACGAGCGGATTCGGACTGACCCGCCCCCGCCCGCGCTCAGCCAACTCCAGCGCCTGCCTGAGGTGCCCCTGATCCACGCTTGTGACCTGGCTGTTCATCGAATTGACTGACGAGTCAATCAGTCTGGGATTCTACGCCCCTCGCGCGGGTGACTCCAGGGGAGAGGTCGAGAACGGACATACTTGCCCGCCCGCAGGCTCTCCCCTGGAGGCGCCCGCGCGCCGCGAGCGCGACTACCCTGATCGACCCCCGGATATGAAGCTGATAATCCAGATCCCGTGCCTCAACGAGGAGGCCACCCTCCCCGCCACGATCGCCGACCTGCCGCGCGCGATCGACGGCGTCGACACAATCGAGCTGCTGGTGATCGACGACGGCTCCACCGACCGCACCGTCGAGGTCGCCCGCGCCGCCGGGGTCGAGCACGTCGTCCGCCTGACCAACAACAAGGGCCTCGCCGCCGGCTTCCAGGCCGGGTTGGACGCATGTCTGAAGCTCGGCGCCGACATCGTCGTCAACACCGACGCCGACAACCAGTACCAGGGCGCCGACGTGGCGAAGCTGGTGGCGCCGATCCTGGCCGGCGAGGCCGACATGGTCGTCGGCGACAGGCAGGTCGGGCAGATCGACCACTTCTCCGGCTCGAAAAAGGGGCTGCAACGGCTCGGCAGCTGGGTCGTGCGCCGGCTCTCGGGCACCGAGATCACCGACACCACCTCCGGCTTTCGCGCCTACAACCGCGAGGCCGCCCTGCAGCTCTCGGTCGTCGACAACTTCACCTACACGCTGGAGAGCCTGATCCAGGCCGGGAAGATGCTGGTCGCGGTCGACCAGGTCGAGATCGGGACCAACCCGCAGACCCGCGAGTCGCGCCTGTTCGACTCGACCGGCGCCTACGTGCGCCGCAACGGCCCGGCGATCCTGCGGATCTACGCCCGCTACGAGCCGCTGCGCGCCTTCGCCACCGCCGGCGCGGTCGTGCTCCTGCTCGCCCTGCTGGCCTGGCTGCCGTTTCTGATCGACTGGATCTTCAACGGCGACAGCACCGGCCACGTGCAGTCGCTGATCCTCGGCGCCGTCCTCTTCATCGCCGCCGTGCAGCTGTTCGCGCTCGGGGTGATCGGCGACCTGCTGGCCGGGCAGCGGGTGATGACGCAGCGGGTCTTCGAGCGGGTGCGGCGGGTCGAGCTGGCGCTCGGGGTCGAGCCCTCGCACTACGAGCGCGGCTCCGAGCCGAAGACATGAGCGCCGCGGCAGGCGACGGGGCGGCGCGCAACGGCGCGGCGGCGGAGAGCGGCGCCGACTACGGCAAGACCGCCAGCTTCCTCGCGGTCGGGGTCGGCCTCACCGGGCTGATCACCTACGCCTACTTCCTGATCGCCTCGCACGTGCTGTCCAAACCCGACTACGGGCAGATCACGGTGCTCTGGTCGGCGGTCTTCATCACGATCTCGACCCTCTACCGGCCGATCGAACAGCTGCTCTCGCGCCACATCTCCGAGCGCATGGTCAAGGGCCAGCCGATCGGCCAGCCGATGCGGGTCGCCTCGACGATCCAGTTCGGCCTCTCGCTCTTCTTCGCCGTCGTCGCCCTCGCCCTGCGCGGCCCGATCCAGAACGGGCTGCTGGAGGGCAACGAAACCCTCTACTGGGTCTTCTTCTCCTCGGTCCTCTTCTACGCGGCCAGCTACTTCGCCCGCGGCTTCCTCGCCGGTCAGCAGCGGTTCGGCCTCTTCGTGGCCCTGATCCTCTCCGAATCCTGCTTCCGCACGATCTTCGCCGTCTTCGTCGCCGTCAGCGTGCTGAGCGGCCAGTCGGCGGTGGCGATCGGCATCACCGCGGCGCCGGCCCTGAGCCTGCTGGTCGTCCCGTTCGCGTTCGCCCGCCGGGCCAAACAGCAGGCGGAGGCGCCACCGCCAGCGGTCGCGAAGGAGGACGAGGAGCACTTCTCCTTTGCCGAGGGCGGGGGTTTCGCCGCGGCGGTGCTGGTGATCATGTTCAGCGAACAGGCCTTCCTCAACGCCGGGCCGCTGATCACCCGTGGCCTCCAGGGCGCCGCCGCCGCCGGCTTCATCTTCAACGTGCTGATGCTGGCGCGGGCTCCGCTGCAGCTGTTCCAGTCGGTCTCGACCAGCATCCTTCCCCACCTGACCAAACTGCACGCCGCCAAGACCGAGGACAGCCGCCGGGAATTCGCCAAGACGGTGCGGGTGGTGCTGCTGGGGATCGCCGCCTTCACGGCGCTGGTCGTGGTCGTGGTCCTGATCGCCGGGCCGCAGGCGATGCAGATCGCCTTCAGCAAGAAGTTCACCTACGACCGGCCCGGGCTGCTGCTGGTCGCGATCGGGATGGGGCTCTACCTCTGCTCGGTCACGGTCAACCAGGCCTGCATTGCCCAGGGCCAGGTGCGGCGGGCCGCGGTCCGCTGGATCAGCTGCGCAGCCCTCTTCATCGCCTGGAACTTCGTGCCGCTGGTCAGTAACGAGTTCCGCCGGGTCGAGATCGGCTTCCTGCTCGCCGCCGGCGTCCTCTTCGCGCTCCTCTACTACGTCTACCGCCGCCCGCACGAGCGGGCCGAGGACGTGCCGCTGCCGGGCTCGGCCGAGGAGCTGGAGGCGCAGCTGGAGATGATCGACGGGAACACCTGATTTAGCGGCGCTGCCATAGACGAAGCCCTACCGCTCAGTTGACTAGGGTCCGTCGATGGGAGAGCACGATGCCCAACTGATCCTGATCGCCGGCCTGCTGCTGGGCGCGGGCATCCTCGGCGCGCTGCTCGCCGACCGGGTGCGGGTGCCGGGGCTGTTGCTGTTCCTCGGGCTGGGGATGCTGGCCGGCTCCCAGGGGGTCGGCGGAATCGACTTCACCAACACCGAGCTGGCCCGGACCCTGGGCACGATCGCGCTGATCCTGATCCTCTTCGAGGGCGGCCTGACCGCGGGCTGGTCGGAGATCCGGCCGGTGCTCGGCACCGCCGCCTCGCTGGCGACCCTGGGCACGGCCCTGACCGCGGTGATCGCCGGGCTGGCGGCGAAGCTGATCTTCGACCTCAGCACGCTCGAAGGGATGCTGGTCGGGGCGGCGATCGCCGCCACCGACTCGGCCGCGATCTTCGCCGTGCTGCGCCGCTCCACCCTGGAGAAGCGTCTGGCGCGCTCGCTCGAGGGCGAGTCGGGGATGAACGACCCGGTGGCACTGCTGCTGGTGATCGGCTTCATCGAATGGATCCAGCAGCCGGGCTACGGGCTGGCCGACATGGCCGGGCTGCTGGCGCTGAAACTGGGGATCGGGATCGTCGTCGGAGCGGCGATCGGCAAGCTCGCCGTCGCCGCCCTCGACAAGGCGCGGCTGCCGACCGACGGGATCTACCCGGTGGCGACGATCGCGATCGCCGCCCTCGCCTACGGCCTGGCCGAGGTCGCCCACGGCTCCGGCCTGCTCGCCGTCTACCTGGCGGCGCTGGCGCTCGGCTCGGCCCGGATCCCGGCCCGGCGCACGATCGTCGCCTTCCACGAGGGCCTCGGCTGGGTCGCCCAGATCGCCCTCTTCATCCTCCTCGGCTTGCTCGTCTTCCCCAGCCGGCTCGACGACGTCGCGCTCAAGGGGCTGGCGCTGTCGGCGGTGCTGATCCTCGTCGCCAGGCCGATCGCGACCTTCGCCGCCACCGCCTTCGCGCCGCTCAACGTGCGCGAGAAGGCGATGCTCGGCTGGGCCGGGCTGCGCGGGGCGACGCCGATCTGGCTCGCCACCTTCCCGGTCGTCGCCGGCATCGCCGGCGGCGAGCAGGAGTTCGCGATCGTCTTCTTCGTCGTCGTCACCTCGACCCTGGTCCAGGGCGCCAGCTTCGAGCCGCTGGCGACCCGGCTGGGGCTGACCACCGACGAGCCGGCGCTGCCGCGGCGGCTGCTGGAGTCGGGGCGGATCCGCCGCATGGGCGGCGACGTGATCGCCTACCGGCTGCCGCCGGGGGCGGCCGCGGCAGGGCACCCGGTGCGCGACCTCGAGCTGCCGCGCGAGGCGCTGGTCAACGTGATCGTCCGCGACGGCCACGCGATCCCACCGCGCGGCTCGACCGAGCTGCAGGAGGGCGACGAGCTGCACATCCTCGTCCGCAGCGAGCTGCGCGAGGAGGTCGAGGCGCTGACCGACCAGTGGACCAAGGGGCCGGTCGGCAAGCAGCGGCCGCCGGCGTTGCCCCGGCGCGGGGCTTCGCAGGTGTTCTCGGTGCGCCCGCTGCGCGCCGACGACGACCGCGGGCTGAGCCAGGTCGATGGGGTCCCGGTGCTGGCGGTGATGCGCAGTCGCGGCGACGGCAGCGGCTCGATGCTGGCGCTGGCCGACGGGCGCTACGCGGTGGTCGGCGAGACCGTGGTCGCGATCGGGGGCCGCCGGGCGCTGGCCGACTGGTGCGAGCGCCGAGCCGAGCGGGCCGGCGTCGACTCGGTCGAGCGCGCCTGGTGGCAGGAGGTCACGGGGGCGTTGATCGCCCGCGGGCGGGAGATGTAACCCGCACGAGGCTCTAGATCGCGCCGGCGGCGTCCGCGATCGCCGTGTAGGCGGCGGCGGGGTCGGCGGCGCCGAAGACGGCGGAGCCGGCGACGAAGAGGGAAGCGCCGGCGGCGGCGATCGGGCCGGCGGTACCGGTGTCGATGCCGCCGTCGACCTCGATCCGGGCCTCGCCGACCAGCGGCCGCAGGCGCTCGACCTTGTCCGGCGAGGTCTCGATGAAGCTCTGTCCGCCCCAGCCCGGGTTGACGGTCATGCAGAGGACGATGTCGGCGTCTCCACGCAGCTCGGAGACGGCCTCGACCGGGGTGCCGGGATTGATCGCGACGCCGGCGAGGCAGCCGAGCTCGCGGATCGCGTGCAAGGTGCGGTTGGCGTGCGGGGTCGCCTCCTCGTGGAAGGTGATCGAGTCGGCTCCCGCCCTGGCGAAGTCCTCGATCTGGCGCTCGGGCGAGGCGATCATCAGGTGCACGTCGACGGCGCCACCGGCGGCATGGACCTGGTCGGCGATGCCGCCCAGGACCAGCGGGCCGATCGTGATCGGTGGCACGAACTGCCCGTCCATGACGTCGAAGTGGATCACCCGCGCGCCGGCGTCCATCACCTCGTCGATCTGCGCCCCGAGCCGGCCGAAGTCGGCCGAGAGGATCGACGGGGCGACCCGCGGCGCCCCCAGCAGCTCGCTCATCCGCTCGCTCATGGGCGCCACCCTACTGAGGGCGTGCGGACGCGCTCACGCTGCTTGCAGCATGGATGCCCCGCATGACTGGCACTGCATGTCCTCGGTGTGGCTCATGCGGGCGATCGTTTGGTGTTCGCCGCAGTTGGGGCACTGGGAGACCAGTTCGAAGCGGCTGAGGCAGTTGACGCAGCGCAGGCGGCCGGGCAGCTGGGTCGGACGCAGCCAGGGCTCGCCGCAGTTCGGACAGGGGGCGCGGCCGAGGGTGGTCCCCTTCGCCGTGCCGACGTCTCCGGAGTCGCTCATCCCCTAATCATGGCGCTTCAGGCGCGCGATGAAGAATCCGGTGGTGCGATCGCGGTCGGGGCGCAGCTGCAGGCAGCGCGGCTCGAGTGGCGAGGCGAGGCCGGGCGCGCGGGCTCCGAGGTCCTCCAGCTCGAGCGCCGGCGCCTCCCCGGCGGCGGCCGCGGCGAGCAGGGCCGCGACCCGGTCCTCGTTCTCGCGGCGGGAGATCGTGCAGGTGGCGTAGACGAGGGTTCCGCCCGGCCGCAGGACCCTGGCGGCGGCGAGCAGGGCGCGCTCCTGGATCTCGACCAGGCGGGCGATCGACCGCGGCGATTTGCGCCAGCGCGCGTCCGGGCGCGAGGCCAGCGCCCCGAGGTCCGAGCAGGGGGCGTCGAGCAGGACGCGGTCGAACTCGGCGGGCAGCTCGATCGTGGTGGCGTCGGTCTCGAACACGGTGACGCTGCGCAGGTCCAGGCGCCGGGCCTGCGCCGCCACTTCCTCGGCCCGGGCCGGGTCGAGCTCGACCGAGATCACCTCGCCGCGGCCGCCGAGGCGGCCCGCGATCTGGCCGGTCTTGATGCCGGGACCGGCGCAGAGGTCGAGCAGGTGCTCTCCCGGGTGCGGATCGAGCGCCTCGACCACGGCGGCGGAGCCGCGGCTCTGGGGAGTGAGGTCGCCGGCCAGGACCGCCGCCGGCACCGCCTCGCCAGTGCGGCCGGCGATCACGATCGACTCCGGGGCGTCGAGCGGCCAGGCGGCCGCGGGCGCGCTCGCCTCCACCCCGGCCTCCCGCAGCCGCGCGAGCTGGGCATCGCGCTCGCCGTGGGCCAGGTTGACACGCATCGCGACCTCGGCGGGCTCGTTGCAGGCGGCCAGCAGCGCCCGCGCGGTCTCGGCTCCCAACTCCTCCCACCACATCCGCGCCAGCCAGAGCGGCGCCGAGTGGGCGACCGCGGCCGCCTCCGGGGTCGAGTCGTCCTCCAGCAGCGCCGCGGTCAGCTGGGCGCGCTCGCGCGCCGCCCGCCGCAGGACCGCGTTGACGAGGCCGGAGGCGTGCGCCGCCCCGGCGCCCTTGACCAGCTCGACCGCCTGGTCGACGGCGGCGTGGTCGGGAGTGCCGTCGGCGAAGAGCAGCTCGTAGAGGCCGAGGCGGAGCGCGGCGAGGACCGGCGGGTCGAGCAGCCGGGTCGAGCGCCCGGCCAGGCGTTCGGTCGCGGCGTCGGTGGTGCCGCGGCGCTGGACGGCTCCGTAGGCGAGCCGCTGAGCCTGGGCGCGCTCGCGGCCCTCGAGGCCGAGGCGCTCGGCCCCGGCGCGGAAGGCGCGCTCGGTGAAGGCGTCGCGCTCGAAGGTCTCCCGGATCGTCTCGAAGGCGAGCGAGCGGGCGGGCGCGATCGCGCCGCTCACGGCAGCTTCGGCAGCGAGTGGCCGCGCAGGTAGGCCTCGACCGGCATCGGCTTGCCGCCGGGCGGCTGCACGACCTCGAGCCGCAGCGCCCCGCGGCAGCAGCCGACCAGGAGCGCCCCCCACTCCGACTGCACGGCGCCGCTCCTGAGGCTGACATCGACGGCGCGGGCTCGGCGCACGCCGAGCCGCTCGCCATCCGCCGTCTCCAGGTAGGCGCCGATGTGCGGGGTGAGGGCGCGGACCTTCGCGGCCAGCTCGGTGGCCGGGCGGGCGGGGTCGAGCCGGCGCTCGGGGGCCTCGATCTTCTCCGCGTAGGTGACGGAGGCCTCGTCCTGCTCGGTGAACTCCAGCCGTCCCTCGGCGGCGAGGTTGAGGGCGCCGACGAGCAGCTCGCCGCCGATCCCGGCCAGGGTCGAGGAGAGCGCCTCGAAGTCGGTGTCGGCTCCGATCGGCACCTCCGAGCTGAGCGCGACCGGGCCGGCGTCGAGGCCGGCGACGAGCTTCATCACGCAGACGCCGGTGCGGCGGTCGCCGGCCATGATCGCCCGCTCGATCGGCGCCGCGCCGCGCCAGCGTGGCAGCAGCGAGGGGTGCACGTTCAGCATCAGGTGCTCGGAGAGCAGCGGCTCGCGGATCAGCTGGCCGAAGGCGCAGACGACGACCGCGGTCGGGCTGGCGGCGGCGATCCGCTCGCGGGCCGCGTCGGCGTTGACGTCCTCGGCCTGCAGCAGCTCGATCCCCAGCTCGGCGGCGGCTGCGGCGGTCGGCGGCGGCGTCAGCTTGCGGCCGCGCCCCTGCGGGCGGTCGGGCGGGGTGACGACCAGGGCCGGGCGGTGCTCAGAGGACGCGAGCCGCCGCAGGACGGTGGCGGCGAAGTCGGAGGTCCCTAGGTAGACCGTGCTCACGCGTCGGTGCGCGGCTCGCGCAGCTCGTCGCCGTCGCCGTCTTCGTGCTCGGGCGGCGGGTTGTAGCTGCCGCCCTCGCGCAGCGCCCGCAGGGCGCCCTTGCGCTGGTCGCGGCTGGTGCGGTCGAGGATCAGGACCCCGTCGAGGTGGTCGATCTCGTGCTGGAGCACGCGGGCCTCCAGGCCCGAGGCCTCGATCACGATCGGCTCGCCCTCGGCGTCGCGGCCGCTGACGCGGGCGTGCAGGGGTCGCTCGACGTCCATCGTCACCCGCGGCAGGCTGAGGCAGCCCTCCTCGGCCAGCGAGCCCTCCTCGGAGAGCCACTCGACAACCGGGTTGACCAGCGCCGTCGGCTCGCCGTCCATGCCGGCCTGGAAGACCAGCAGCCGGCGCAGGACCCCGAGCTGGGTGGCGGCGAGGCCGACCCCCATGCCGTCGCGCATGATCGCGATCATGCGCTCGACCTCGGCCCGCAGCTCGGGGCCGAAATTGTCGACCGGCGAGGCGACGCTCTTCAGCACCGGATCGCCGAACTTGACGACGTTGGCGAGCGCCGCTTCGCGTCGTTCCAGCAGCTCGGTCTCGAGCGCCTGCTCGGCCTCGTCCGCGTCTATCGCCCGTTCGTCGCTCACCGCTCGATTGTATGGCCCTACTGCGGGTCCACGTCCACTCCGATCGCGACGTCCTTCAGCCCGCGCTCGGCGGCGAGCCGGTCGACGACCTCGCGGACCGCGGCGACGGTGCCGGCGCGGTCGCCGGCCTTGAGCAGGATGCGGCGGCGGTGGCGGTTGCGGACGCGGAACATCGGCGCCGGGCCGAGCAGGTCGGTGCCGCGGGGGAGCTTCAGGCGCAGCTCCTCCGCGACCGTGGTCGCGACCGCTTCGACCCGCTCCTCCCGCTCGGCGTTGAGCCCGATCCGGACCAGGTGCGAGTACGGCGGGTAGTTGAGCAGGCGCCGGCGCTCGAGCTCGCCGGCGAGGAAGCCGGACGAGTCGTGGCGGGAGGCGTGCTCGATGCTGGCGGCGTTGGGGGCCAGGGTCTGGACGATCACCTTGCCGCCGGCCTCGCCGCGGCCGCTGCGGCCGGCCAGCTGGGCGACCATCGCGAAGGTCCGCTCCTCGGCCCGGAAGTCGGGGAAGCGCAGAGTCGCGTCGGCGTCGAGGATCGTCGCCAGCGTCACCTCCGGGAAGTCGTGGCCCTTGGCGACCATCTGGGTGCCGACGAGGACGGCGCTGGGCGCCTCGCCGAAGCGGGCGAGGATGCGGGCGTGGGCGCCGCGCTCGGAGGCGGTGTCGGAGTCGAGGCGGAAGACCGGCATCGGCGCCAGCCGCTCGCGCAGCAGCGACTCGATCAGCTCGGTGCCGGCGCCGGCCCGCGAAAGCGTGGTCGAGGCGCACTGCGGACAGGCGCGCGGCTGCGCTTCGACGTGGGCACAGTGGTGGCAGACGAGGCGGCCGCTGTGGCGGTGGACGATCAGCGAGACGTCGCAGTTGTGGCAGTTCCAGTGGTGCCCGCAGGAGCGGCAGGTGAGCCAGGGGGCGAAGCCGCGGCGGTTGATCATCACGATCGCCTTGGCGCCGGCCGCGCGCACGCCCTCCAGGGCGTCCCAGGTGTCCGGGTGCACGGGCCCCGAGCGCGGGTCGGCCTCGCGCATGTCGACCAGCTCGACCGGCGGCATCCGCAGCCCGTCGACCCGGCGCGGCAGCTGCAGGCGCGGCAGCTCCAGCCAGGTCTCCGGGCGCGGCGTCGCGGTGCCGGCGACGAGCACGGCGCCGCCGAGCTCGGCGCGGCGGCGGGCGACGGTGCGGGCGTCGTAACAGGGGTCGCCCTCCTGCTTGTAGGAGGGGTCGTGCTCCTCGTCGATGACGATCAGGCCGAGCTCGCGGACCGGGGCGAAGACGGCGGAGCGGGGGCCGACGCAGACGGTCGCCTCGCCGCTGCGTAGGCGCCGCCACTCGTCGTAGCGCTCGCCCGCCGAGAGGGCCGAGTGGAGGACGGCGAAGCGGTCGCCGAGGCGGGCGCGGAAGCGGGCCACGGCCTGCGGCGCGAGGCCGATCTCGGGGACGAGCACGATCGCGCCCTGGCCGCGCTCCAGCGCCGCCTCGACCGCGGCCAGGTAGACCTCGGTCTTGCCCGAGCCGGTGACCCCGTGCAGCAGCAGACTGCGCTCGCTGCCGGCCTCCCCGTCGAGCGAGGCGACGATGGCGTCGACGGCCGCCTGCTGCTCGGGGAGCAGGTCGGGACGCTTGGCGGGAGCGGCGAGGGTCGAGCCGGCGGGCGCCCGGCGCAGGCGCGAGCTGCGGGTCGCGACCAGGCCACGCTGCTCCAGTCGCTTCAGAGTCTGGCGGTCGGAGCCGACCGCCGCGGCCAGCTCGCCGCTCGACATCTCCCCCGCCCGCAGCGCCTCCAGCACCGCCCGCTGTTTGACCCCGAGGCGACCGCCGCCGCTCAGCGCCTCCTCCCCGGCCGGGAGGATCTCCGCCCGCAGCTCGAGCTTGGAGCGGACGGTGCGGCCGCCGGTGCCGGTGCCCGGGGGCAGCACCAGTTGCAGCCCCCGGGACGGGGTCGAGCAGTACTCGCGGGCGACCCAGAGGCCGAGCCGGACCAGCTCCGCCGGCGCGCCCGCCTCCAGCGCTTCGATCGGCTCCGCCAGCCGCTCCGGTGCCAGCTCCGAGGTCTCGGCCAGCTCGACGACGACGCCCAGCAGCTTGCGCGGCCCGAAGGGGACGCGGACGACGCTGCCGACCTCGAGATCCTCCATCGCCTCCGGCCGGCGGTAGTCGAACGGGCCCCGCAGGGAGCGGGCGGTGGTCAGCGGCTCGACCCTGAGGACGGTCACCCGTCGAGGTTATGACCGCGGGGGGACGGCCCGCCCCCGGCCGAACCGCGCGGCGGTGGACAGCCCTGGCGGGCATCGTGGCCAGGCCGTATGCTGCCCGCCGTGAGCCTCAATCTCAGCTCCGGAGAGACGGTGATCTTCGAGGGCCACCCCTCCTGGCGCGCGATCCTCGGCTTCTATCTGAAAGGGATCGTGGTCGCCGCCATCCTCGGCTTCATCGCCAAGCTCGCCAGCGGCAACGGCACCGCCTTCCTGGTCGTCCTCGTGGTGATCGCGCTGACCGTGGTGATCGGCTTCGTCAAGCGGGTGGCGACGACCTACACGATCACCAACCGCCGCCTCAACATCAAGCGCGGGATCGTCTCCCGGGAGATCCAGGAGACCCGGCTGGAGCGGGTCCAGAACGTCAACTATCGCCAGTCCGTCTACCAGCGCCTGATGCAGATCGGCGACGTCGACTTCGACACGGCGGCGACCGACGACTACAACTTCGTCTTCGTCGGCGTCGCCAACCCCGCCGAGGTCGTCCACAGCGTCGACCAGGCCACCGGGACGCACACGGCCGGGACGCACGGGCTCGGCGAGGCGCAGCCGCCTAGCGCCCAAGAACCGCCGCGCAGCTGAAATCGCACCCCCAGCAGGGTGTGGGTGCGATTCATCCGCGCTGAAGGTTGGCGGCGGTCGGTGAGGATTCGGTGGACGTGCTGGGGTTCGTTCCTGACTTGGTAGTGGGAGAAGCGCAGCGCGGTGAGGCCCGAGGCCGTGTGCGTCTGGTCGCGGAGGGCGTCACGAGTCTGGGCGGACGGGGTGCGGTGATAGCGCCATCCGTCGGTCTCGACCACCAGGCCGAGGTCGGGCCAGTAGAAGTCGACCTCGAAGCCGTTGACGATCTCTTTGGTGAGCGGGGTCGGGAGACCGGCTCCTGCGGCGAGAGGGCGAAACAGGACCTCGAGCTCGCTGTCGGAGAGGCGAAAGGTGAGGCGGTCGAGCAGAGTGCGCAGTGGCTTGACGCCAGGCTCCCCCGCGTAGTCGTCGAGCGCCTCTCGAAGGGCCTCGGGATCGATCACGTCGTGCTTGTCCGCCTCGTTCACCATCCGCTCGAGCCGGTTCGGCGTCAGTTCCGTCGCCCGGTCGATCATGGTCCGGACCGGCGTCGTGACCGGGATTCCGAAGCGCTCGGTGACATCACGCTCCAACAAGCGGGGCCGCTCCCTCGCCTTGATCCCCGGCCGCAAGATGCCGCAGCGACGCCGGATGGTGATGTCGACCGGGCCGTCACCCTCGGGGCCGATCCCCCAGAGCGCGACGGCGCTTCCGTGGCTCAGCACGGCCCCCTCGCCGCAGACGAGAACCGCCGCCATCCAGCCCTGCTTGCGGTCCGTCAGCGGCCATCCCACGGTGTAGACACCCCGAGCGACGGGACGGAGACGACCCGCGGCGAGGCGGTGGCGAATCGCCTTCGGACTGAAACCAAGCCCGAGAAGATCCCGCCGAGTGATCACCCCGTGCTGTCGACGCGCCAACGCCCAGGCGTCCCGATTCCGCGCCACCACCTTTGAGGCCCCCATAGGGGCTCAAAGTCTGGATACGCATAAAGTTCTCCCCCGTCCGGGTGCCTCTCCTATCCCGAAGACTTGTGCTCGGGGCGCTAGGCGGCGGAGGCGGTGAGGCCGGCGGCGTCGCGGAGGGCGTCGGCGCGGTCGGTGCGCTCCCAGGTGAAATCCGCGTCCTCGCGGCCGAAATGGCCGTAGGCGGCGGTCTTCTGGAAGATCGGGCGGTGCAGGTCGAGGTAGCGGCGGAAGGCGCCGGGGCGCATGTCGAACTCGGCCTCGACGAGCCGCGAGATCTGCGAGTCGGGGAGCTTGCCGGTGCCGAAGGTCTCGACCATCAGCGAGACCGGGTGGGCGACGCCGATCGCGTATGCGACCTGGACCTCGCAGCGCTCGGCGAGGCCGGCGGCGACGACGTTCTTGGCCACGTACCGGGCCGCGTAAGCGGCGGAGCGGTCGACCTTGGACGGGTCCTTGCCGGAGAAGGCGCCGCCGCCGTGGCGGGCCATGCCGCCGTAGGTGTCGACGATGATCTTGCGGCCGGTGAGGCCGGCGTCGCCGACCGGGCCGCCGATCACGAACTTGCCGGTCGGGTTGACCAGGAAGCCCTCGCTCAGCTCGCCCTCGTCGTACATGCCGGGGACCTCGGCCTCGAGCACCGGCAGCACCACGTGCTCCCAGAGGTCGGGGCGGATCGTCGCCTGTGAGTCGACGCCTTCGGCGTGCTGGGTGGAGATCAGGAGCTTCTCGATCCCGACCGGGCGGCCGTCGCGGTAACGGACGCTGACCTGGGTCTTGCCGTCGGGGCCGAGGTAGGCCAGGGTCTCGTCCTTGCGGACGGCGGCGAGGCGCTCGGCGAGCCGGTGGGCGATGTGGATCGGCATCGGCATCAGCGCCGCGGTCTCGTCGCTGGCGTAGCCGAACATCATCCCCTGATCGCCGGCCCCGGCGAGGTCGAGCTCGTCGTCGTCGGTCGGGTTGGCCCGCGCCTCGAGCGCGACGTCGACGCCCTGGGCGATGTCGGGCGACTGCTTGTCGAGCGAGACGAGGACGGAGATGTGGTCGCAGTTGTAGCCGTAGTCGCCGTGGTCGTAGCCGATGCCGCGGATCGTCTCGCGGACGATCTCGGGGATGTCGAGGTGGACGTCGGTCGAGATCTCGCCGGAAACCACCGCCATCCCGGTGTTGACGAGGGTCTCGCAGGCGACGCGGCCCTCGGGGTCCTCGGCCATGATCGCGTCGAGAACCCCGTCGGAGATCTGGTCGCTGACCTTGTCGGGATGTCCCTCGGTGACGGACTCGGACGTGAAGAGATGCTCGTTCTCGGCGAGCGGCTTGGAGGTAGGCATGGTCGGGAAGCCTAGAGGAATCCGCCGCGCGCCAGAGTGCTAGTCCGGGCGCCCGCGGCGTCCCGAATGGGGCACGAAGTCGATCACCAGCGGCACGCCCTCGAGACCGTAGGTCTCGCGCATGCGGTTCTCCAGGTGGTAGGCCCAGTCGCGGACGATCAGCTTGCGGTCGTTGACCTGGATCGCGATCCGCACCGGGCGCTCGCCGACCTGGGCCGCGTAGTAGAGCCGCAGGCGGCGGCCGCGGCGCGACGGCGGCGGCGTTTTGGCGACGACCGCGGCAACGAAGCGGTTCAGCTCCGGGGTCGGGATGCGCTCGCCGGCGCGGTCGGCCAGCTGCAGCGCTTTCGGCAGCAGCGCCGGGACGTTGCGGCCGCGGGTGGCCGAGCAGGTGACGACCGCGGGCCGCAGCCGCAGCTTGCGGGCGACCCGGGCGCGGGCGTCGTCGATGTCGGTCTCGGTCAGGTCCCACTTGTTGAGGACGAGCAAGCTCGCGCAGCCCGCTTTCATCGCCAGCTCGGCCACCCGCAGGTCCTCGGAGGTGACGCCGTCGGCGGCGTCGCAGACGACGATCGCCACGTCGGCGCGCTCGACCGCGCGCTGGGAGCGCAGCTGCGCGTAGAAGTCGATCGCCCCGGCGACCTTGGAGCGGCGGCGCAGGCCGGCGGTGTCGACCAGGATCACCCGCCGCCCGTCGACCTCGAGCTCGGTGTCGATCGAGTCGCGGGTGGTGCCGGCGATGTCGGAGACGATCACCCGGTCGGAGCCGAGGAAGGCGTTGACAAGCGAGGACTTGCCGACGTTGGGGCGGCCGATCACGGCGACCCGGACGGCGTCGTCGTCCTCGACCCGCGGCGGCAGGTCGCCGAGCTTGGCGACGATCGCGTCGAGCAGGTCGCCGGTGCCGAGCCCGTGCGAGGCGGAGATCGCCAGCGGCTCGCCCAACCCGAGGGCGTGGAACTCGGCGGTGATCGCGAAGTCGTTGGGACGGTCGGCTTTGTTGACCGCGACCAGGACAGGGACGCCTCCCCCGCGCAGCGTCTTCGCCAGCTCGGCGTCGCCGGCCCGCAACCCGGCGCGGCCGTCGACGACCATCAGCACCGCGTCGGCCTCGGCGATCGCCAGCCGCGCCTGCGTCTGCACGTCGCGGGCCAGCTCGGCCTCGTCCTCGAGGTCGATGCCGCCGGTGTCGATCAACTCGAAGGCGACCCCGTTCCACTCGCACTCGAGCCGCTTGCGGTCGCGGGTGACGCCGGGCTCGGCTGCGGTGACGAGCTCGCTGCCGCCGACCAGGCGGTTGATCAGGGTGCTCTTGCCGACGTTGGGGAAGCCGACGACGGCGACCAAGGGCAGGCGGTTCATGCCAGGCCCCGTTCGCGGGAGGATCGCCCGGCGGATGCGAGCCGGATAGAGCGGGCGCTCATGCCAGGCCTCTCTGTCTCGCGATACCGACGATCCGTCCCACCACTTCTTCCAAACTCATTGATGACGTGTCGAGCGGGACCGCGTCCTCGGCGGCGCGCAGGGCGCCGTGCTCGCGCTCGGTGTCGCGGGCGTCGCGGCGGCGCTGGGCGTCGAGCACCGACTCGAAGTCCTCGCCGGTCTCGGCGGCGCGGCGGCGGGCGCGCTCCTCGTCGGAGGCGGTGAGGAAGACCTTGAGGGGAGAGTCGGGACTGACCACGGTGCCGATGTCGCGGCCCTCGGCGACGTAGCTGCCGGCGGCGATCAACTGGCGCTGGCGGGCGACCATCGCCTCGCGCACCCGCGGATGGACCGAGACCCGGGAGGCGGCGGCGGTGACGCCGGGCTCGCGGATCGCGGCGCTGACGTCGCGGTCGCCGAGCAAGGCGCGGCGCCCGTCGAGGCGGATCTCCAACTCCGGAGCCAGTGCCCCGACCCCCTCGCCGTCGTCGGGGTCGATCCCGGCCTCCAGCGCGGCCAGGGCGAGGCAGCGGTACATCGCCCCGGAGTCGAGGTAGGTGAAGCCGAGCTCCTCCGCCACGGCGCGCGCCACGGAGGACTTGCCGGCCCCGGCTGGGCCGTCGATCGCGATAACCATTCGGCGGGCAGCGTAGAGGCGCGGGAGCGCGGGCGGCGGCGCGGTCTGGGCGCGTTCGCTGCCGGCGCGACGCCGACCGCGCTGCTCAGCCGCCGTCGCGGCCGAGCAGCAAGGCGAGATCGGCCTCAAAGCCGGGGTAGCTGACCGCCGCGGCGCCCATGCCGTGGACCTCGACCCCGTCGCGCGAGGCGAGGCCGGCGACGGCGCCGAGCATGGCGATGCGGTGGTCGCCGTGGGAATCGACGTTGCCGCCGCGCAGGCCGCCGCCCCCGGTCACGACCATGCCGTCCGCGGTCGCCTCGACCGCGCCGCCGAGCGCGTTGAGGGCGTCGCTGACGGTGGCGATCCGGTCGGACTCCTTGCGCCGCAGCTCGGCCGCATCGCGGATCGTCGTCGTACCCTCGGCGAAGCAGGCGGCGAGCGCGACCAGGGGCAGCTCGTCGATCGCCAGCGGCACCTCGGCGCCGCCGATCTCGGTGGCTCGGAGCTCGGAGGCGAAGACCCGGAGGTCGCCGATCGGCTCGCCCCCCTCTTCGCCCCGGGGGGCGATCTCGATCCGCCCCCCCATCCGCTCCAGGATCGTCAGCAGGCCGGTCCGGGTCGGGTTGAGGCCGACGCCTTCGAGCAAGAGCTCGCTGCCCGGGACGATCAGCCCGGCGACGATGAAGAAGGCGGCGGAAGAGAGGTCGGCGGGGACGACGATGCGGTCTACCTCGAGCCGGTCCGCCGGCTGAATCACGACGGTGCCGCCGCGCGGAGGCGCATCCGCGGCCGCGTTATCGCCAGCTCCGCTCTCCCGGCGCACGGCGGCGCCGGCGGCGGCGAGCATGCGCTCGCTGTGGTCGCGGGTCGGCAGCGGCTCGACGATCCGGGTCTCGCCCGCGGCGAGCAGGCCGGCGAACAGCAGGCAGGACTTGACCTGGGCGCTGGCCACCGGCAGCTCGTACTCGATGCCGCGCAGGCGAGCGCCGCGGATCTCCAGCGGTGGCAGGCGATCGTCCCTGCAACTGAGGTCGGCGCCCATCTCGCGCAGCGGCGAGGCGACGCGGTCGACCGGCCGCTGCCGGATCGAGTCGTCGCCGTCGAGCGTCCACTCGCCGCCGTCCTGCCCGGCGAGCCAGCCCGGCAGCAGCCGCAGCAGGGTGCCGGCGTTGCCGACGTCGATCGCGGCCGGGCGCGGGCCGCGCAGGCCGACTCCGCGAACGGAGAGCGCGGCGGGCGGCGTTGGCGGCGGCGTCACCCCCGGCGGGACCGACACCGTCGTCTCGACGACGCCGATCTCCGCCCCCAGGCCGGCGACCGCGTCCAGGGTCGAGCGCGTGTCGGCGGCGTCGAGGTAGCCCTCGATCCGGGTCTCGCCCTCGGCCATCGCCGCGATCAGCGCCGCGCGGTGGGAGATCGACTTGTCGGCGGGCGGGCGCAGGGAGCCGCGCAGGGGCCCGGCGGGATCGAAGCGGGTCATCGCCGGCAGGCTATTCCCCGGCGCCGAGGACGCTGACCGTGTGGCCGAGCTCGCGGACCAGGGCGACGGCGCGGTCGGCCTGCTCGTCGCCCGCGACCCAGAGCGTGACCGCGCCGGAGGTCATGTCGGGAGCCGGGTAGAGCGCCATGTCCTCGATGTTGACGCCGGCCTCGCCCAGCGCCAGGGCCAGGGCCGCGATCGTCCCCGGCTTGTTGGCGACGACGATCCGCAGCTCGCGCAGCGGGCCCGCCTCGAGGTCGGACTCCAGGAGGCGACGGCGGTCCTCGCCGGCCGCTGCGTGCCAGGCGGCGACGGCGTCGCGATCGCCGCCGCGGATCAGCTCCGCCGCCTCGCCCAGGCGCCGCGCCACCGCCTCGACCGAGTCGGCGACCGCCTCCCGATTGCTGGCGAAGATGTCGGCCCAGATCGCCGGGTTGGAGCCGGCGACGCGGGTGGTGTCGCGAAAGCTGGGGCCGACCTCGGGCAGGCGCTCGGAGTCGCGGCTGAGCTCCGCCGCGGCCTCGGCCACCAGCGCGTTGGCGACCACGTGCGGGAGGTGGCTGATCGTCGCCAGTAGGCGATCGTGGGCGCCGGCGTCGATCGCCTGCGGCCGGGCGCCGAGACCCGAGACCAGCCGCTGCAGGCGGTCGTAGAGCAGGCCGCTGGAGCGGTCTGTCGGGGTCAGGTACCAGCGGGCGCCCTCGAAGAGGTCGGCGCGGGCGTTTTCAACCCCGGCGGTCTCGGCCCCCGCCAGCGGGTGGCCGCCGATGAAGCGCTCGTCGCCGCCCAGCTCCGCCACCAGCTCGCCCTTGGTCGAGCCGACATCGCTGACCACGGTCTCGGGGCCGGAGGCGGCCAGGGCCGCGCGCGCCTGCGCGGGGAGCGCCCCCACCGGGCCGGCGCAGAAGACCGCGTCGGCGCCCTCGCAGGCCTCGGCCAGGGATGCGGCGGCGCGATCCAGCGCCCCCAGCTCGACCGCCCGCGCCAGCGTCTCCGGGTTGCGGCCGTAGCCGACCACCTCGGCGTCGAGCCGCCGCCGCGCCGCCAGCCCGATCGAGCCGCCGATCAGGCCGACGCCGAGAACCGCGACCCTGGGCGCCGCCGGGTCGCCGCTCAACTGCTGCGGGCCTCGATGGCCGAGGCGAAGCGCTCGAGCGCGTTGACGGTGCTCTCCCAGTCCATGCAGGCGTCGGTGATCGACTGGCCGTAGGTGAGCTTCTCCCCCGGCACCAGGTCCTGGCGGCCGCCGACCAGGAACGACTCCAGCATCACCCCGACGATCGCCTTGTTGCCGTCGGCGATCTGGTCGGCGATTTCGCCGGCCGCGAAGAACTGTTTCTCGGGGTCCTTGCCGCTGTTGTCGTGCGAGGCGTCGATGACCAGGCGCTCGGGCAGCCCGGAGACCCCGAGCGTGACCAGCGCGTCCTCGACCTCGGGCACGTGGTAGTTCGGCGTCCCGTGGCCGCCGCGGAGGATGATGTGGCAGTCGGGATTGCCGGTGGTGTGCAGGATCGCCGGCGCGCCGGCGTCGTCGATCCCGGCGAAGGCGTGGGAGACCGCGGCGGCGCGGACGGCGTCGACGGCGACCTGGATGTTGCCGTCGGTGCGGTTCTTGAAGCCGATCGGCATCGAGAGGCCGGAGCCGAGCTGGCGGTGGGTCTGGCTCTCCGCGGTGCGGGCGCCGATCGCCCCCCAGGCGACGGTGTCGGAGATGTACTGCGGCGTGATCGGATCGAGGAACTCGCAGCCGACCGGGAGGCCCAGGTCGACCACCTCGAGCAGCAGCTTGCGGGCCATGCGCAGGCCGGCGTTGACGTCGCCGGAGCCGTCCAGGTGCGGGTCGTTGATCAGGCCCTTCCAGCCGGTCGTCGTCCGCGGCTTCTCGAAGTAGACGCGCATCACGATCAGCAGCCGGTCGCCCATCTCCTTCGCGACCCCGGCCAGGCGGCGGGCGTAGTCGAGCGCCGCCTTCGGGTCGTGGACGCTGCAGGGGCCGACCACGACCAGCAGCCGCGGGTCCTTGCCGTGCAGCACGTCGACCACTTCCTGGCGCGCCTTGACGACCGCCTTGGCCTGCTCCTCGCCCAGCGGCAGCTCCTCCAGCAGCTTTTCCGGCGGCGCCAGCTCGACCACTTTCGCGATCCGCTGATCGCGCACACCGTCGCGTTTGGCGCCCTCTCGCATGCCGATGATCATTTTGCCGTCGCCTTTCTCCATTCGAAGAGGATCGTACTTTCTGGTCGCCACCTGCCAGAGCGAAGCTCTAGGAGTAGCACGAGCGAGGCGATTAGTCGAGTATTTCTGACAAACCAGCCAGGAAGCGCTCGTTCTCCTCCGGTCGGCCGTAGCTGACGCGGATGTGACCGGGGTCGCCGAGCGGGGTTCCGGGGCGGACCGCGACGTCGCGCTCGGCGAGGCCGGCGACGACCGCACCCTCCTCGGCCTCGCCGAGGTCGATCCAGGAGAAGTTGGCCTGCGTATCGCTGGTCCGCAGGCCCAGCCCGGCCAGGCCCTCCTCGACCCGCAGCCGCTCGGCGACGGTGCTCTCGACCCGCCGCAGGACGTCGTCGGAGTGCAGGATCGCCTCCGCCCCGGCCGCCTGGGCGAGGGCGTTGACGCTGAAGGGCTGGCGCACGGCGTCGACGGCGGCGCGGAAGCTCGGCGCGCCGATCGCGTAGCCGACCCGCAGCCCGGCCAGGCCGTAGCACTTGCTGAAGGTGCGCTGGATCACCAGGTTGGGGAAGTCGTCGAGCAGGTCGAGGGTCGCGTCGGGGTCGTCGTTGACCTGGAACTCGATGTAGGCCTCGTCGAGGATGACCGTCACGTGCGGCGGGATCCGCTCGCAGAAGGCGGCGATCTCGGCGGCCGGGATGTGGGTCGCGGTCGGGTTGTTGGGGTTGCAGACCAGCAGCAGCTGGGTCGCCGCGGTGACCTCGGCGGCCATCGCGTCGAGATCGTGGACGTCGCCGGCGGCCAGCGGCACCCGGATCTCGCGGGCGCCGGTCAGTGCCGCCAGGTAGGGGTACATCGAGAAGGCGGGCCAGGCGTAGAGGATCTCGGCCCCGGGCTCGAGCAGGGCGTCGGCGGCGGCGAGCAGGATCTCGCAGGAGCCGTTGCCGACGGCGATGCGGCTGGGATCGGTCTCGTAGCGCTCGGCGAGACGCCGGCGCAGCAGGGTCGCGTCCGGGTCCGGGTAGCGGTTCATCGCCGCCGCGGTGGCGGCGATCGCCTCCACCACCTTCGGGTGCGGCGGGAACGGCGACTCGTTGGAGGCGAGCTGGGCGATCCCGCCGGCGGCGACCTGCTCGGGCGCCTGCCCGGTCGGCACACCGGCCTGGTAGCCCGGCATCCGGGCCAGCTTCTCGGCGAAGGTGATGGTCATCGCGTCGATTCTGACGGACCGGCGGCGCCGCGGCCAGCCGGGGCGGAGCCGCTCCCTACTGGGCGGCCTCGAGGTCGGCGCGCAGCTTCTGCGCCTCGCCCATATAGGCGTGGGCCGGAACGTGGCTCGCCGGGGCGTAGAAGTGGAGCATCACCCGGATCACCCGCGGCATCGCCCCCGGCACCGGGATCTCGCGGCAGCAGAGCAGCGGCACCGCATCGAGGCCGAGGTTGCGGGCGGCGACCGCCGGGAACTCGGCGTCGAGGTCCTCGGTGGTGGTGAACAGGCAGCTGACCATCGCCTCCGGCTCGAGGCCGCCGTTGCGCTCGATCAGCTCGCGCATCAGGCCCGTGGTGGCCTCGAGGATCGCTCCGGCCTCGTTGGCCTCGGCCTGTGTGGCTCCGCGCACGGCGAAGAGCCGCTGCTGGGGTGGCTCGTAGGAGCCCACGCTCATCTCACTCACAGCTCCGCATCTTTCCAGAGCCGGGCGATCTCCTCCTCGGAGAGGCGGCGGCTCCCGCCCTCGGCCAGACGCCCCAGCGCCAGCGAGCCGAAGCGGACGCGCTGCAGGGCGACGACGCGGTTGCCGACCGCCTCGACCATGCGACGGACCTGGCGGTTGCGCCCCTCGCGCAGGACGATCTCGACCTCGCGCGCCTTCAGGCGCTTGACCTGGGCCGGCGCGGTGACGCCGTCCTCGAGGCTGACCCCGCGTCGCAGCCGCTCCAGGTCGCGGTCCGACGGCGGCCGGTGCAGCTCGGCCCGGTAGGTCTTGGCGACGCCGTAGCGCGGGTGCGTGAGCCGGTTCGCCAGCTCGCCGTTGTTGGTCAACAGCAGCAGCCCGGTCGATTCGGCGTCAAGCCGGCCGACCGGGTAGAGGCGGGCCTCGGAGTCGACCAGCTCCACCACCGCCGGCCTCTCCCCCGGCTCCCGCGCCGTCGACACGACCCCGGCCGGCTTGTTCAGCGCCCAGACCTCATGCGCCTCGACCCCGACCGGACTCCCATCCACCCGTACGTCGCTCCCCTGATCAACATCCCGCGCCGGGTCCTTGACCACTTCGCCACCGACCGTGACCCGCCCATTCCCGATGATCACCTCGGCTTTCCGCCTCGACGCGACGCCCCCGTGCGCGAGGAACTTGACCAGCCTCAAAACGCGAGAGGGGCCGGGACCCTCACTCTTCGACCACCGAGAAGTCGTGTGCTGTGGGAGGGGCCGGGACATGTCCCGGGGCAGCCTCCCCGCTGTTGCTGCACCGGGACATGTCCCGGCCCCTCCCCCCGCTCATACCTCTGATCGTTGTTCCCCCGCCTTGAGCAACCGCTCACGCAACTCGCGCGCATCCTCGGGACTCGGATCGAACCGCGACGGCTCCGGCAGCTGATCCAATCCGGACAACCCGAAGAGCCGCTCGAACAGCTCCGAGGTCTTGAAGATCGCCGCCCCGAACTGCGAGCGCCCCGCCTCCTCGATCAGCCCGCGCTCGGCCAGCCCCTGCACCGCCGACTCCGAGGAGACGCCGCGGATGCGGGCGACCTCGGGGCGGGTGACCGGCTGCAGGTAGGCGACGATCGCCAGGGTCTCGGCCTGGGCCTGGGTCAGCGGCGGCGTCCGCGGCTTCGAGAGCAGCCGCCGCGCCGCTTCCTCGCTGGCGGGATCGCTGGCGAGGGCGAAGCCGCCGGAGACCTCGCGCAGGACGATCCCGCGCCTGCCCTCGGCGAGGTCCTCGCGCAGCAGCTCGATCGCCTCGGAGATCTGGCCCTCGGTCGCCTCCGTCGCCTGCGCCAGGTCGTTGAGGGCGACCGGCTGGGCGGAGAGGAAGAGCAGCGCTTCGACGGTGCGGGAGAGGTCGTTCACGCGGCCGCCGTCTTGCGGACCTGGATCGGGCCGAACGGCTCGCCCTGCTCCCAGGTGATCTCGCCCTTGCGGTAGAGCTCGAGCAGGCCGAAGATCGTCACCGCCTGCGTCAACCGGTCCTCGCCGCCGAACTCCTCGTCGAAGTCGAAGCTGGTGCGGCGGCGGAGGATGTCGCGCAGGGCGCGGAGGCGGCGCTCGAGCGAGACGGTCGGGCGGATGTGGCTGATGTCGACGTCGGGCGGCTCGGTCAGGAGGTCGCCGAGGGCGGCCCCGAGCGTGTCCGGGTCGTAGACGGCGGTGGCGGCGTCGACGGCGATCTGGCGCAGCTCGCGCGGCAGCGGCGCCGAGCGGTAAAGGTAGCCGCGCTGACTCTCGAAGCGGTCGGAGATGACCGCCGAGGCGTCGCGGTAGCGGCGGTACTCGAGCATCCGCGCCAGCAGCTCGTCGATCGCCTCCTCCGGGCTGAGATCGTCAAGCTCGTCCTCGGGCCCGGGCAGCATCAGCCGCGACTTCAGCTCCAGCAGGGCGGCGATGAGGACGAGGAATTCGGTCGCCACCTCCAGCTCCAGCTCGCCCTCACGCTCGAGGTGCTCGATGTAGGAGACGACGACCTCGCCCAGCTGCAGGTCGAGCAGGCTGACCTCCTCGCGCAGGACGACCGCCAGCAGCAGGTCGAACGGCCCGGCGAAGATGTCCAGGTCGAGGTCTAGCTCGGCGAGCGCCATCGAGAGCAGACTAGCCCCGGAGCGGGACGAGGCGCCGCCGCTTTCCCCCTATTTGGGGGATGGGACGTAGCCCATGCGCTCGCGCACGTCGGCGAGCACGGGAGCGGCAAGGGCGCGCGCCTTCTCGGCCCCGGCGGCGAGGACCGCCTCCAGCGCCGCCTCGTCGGGCCGCAGCTCGGCGTAGCGCGCCTGGACCGGCGCCAGCAGCTCGACCACGGCCTCGGCGACCGCCCCCTTGAAGTCGCCGTAGCCGGCGCCCTCGAACTCGCGCTCGACCGCGTCCTGGGAGATGCCGCGGGCGACGGCGAGGATGTCGATCAGGTTGGTGATCCCCGGCTTCTCCGGATCGCGGCGCACCTCGCGGCCGGAGTCGGTGACGGCGCTGCCGAGCTTCTTGCGGATCGCGGCCGGCTCGTCGAGGACGAGCACGGTCCCGGCCTCGGTGCCGCCGGTGGTCGACATCTTCCGCTCCGGCTCCTGCAGGTCCATGATCCGGGCGCCGACCTCGGGGATCTTGAAGTCCGGCACGACCAGGGTCTCGCCGAAGCGCTCGTTGAAGCGGCGGGCGATCTCCCGCATCAGCTCGACGTGCTGGCGCTGATCGTCGCCGACCGGGACCTCGGTCGCGCGGTAGGCGAGCACGTCGGCGGCCATCAGCACCGGATAGAAGAAGAGCGCGGCCGAGACCAGCTCCTTCTGGCGCGCCGACTTGTCCTTGAACTGGTGCATGCGGTTGAGGTCGCCATGGGCGGTGACGGCGGAGAGCAGCCAGGTCAGTTCGGTGTGCTCGCGCACGTCGGACTGGCGGAAGAAGACGCAGCGCTCGGGGTCGAGGCCGGCGGCGAGCAGGATCGCGGTGGTGTCGAAGAGCCGCTCGCGCAGCTCGGCCGGGTCGTAGGCGACCGAGATCGCGTGCAGGTCGACGATGCAGAAGATCGCCGGGTCGCCGCGGTCCTGCCCCTCGACGTACTGCTGGATCGCGCCGATGAAGTTGCCGAGGTGCTTGCGGCCGGTCGGCTGGATGCCGGAGAAGATGATCGGGGCGGGCATGGAAGCAGCCTATTCAGGGGCCGGGATGGGGTGCCCCTCGCCCTCACGAACTGCGGGAGGTTCGGTTGAGGGGCACCCCATCCCGGCTCAGGCGGGTTGCTTTGATGCCCGCTGTTCAGAGAGGGAGTCCACTTTGCGGCGGGGGTCCTGGATGCCGACGCCGGCGGCGATGCCGCCGAGGATCATCAGCACCGCGGCGATCAGGGCGCCGAGGTGGAAGGCCGCGGTCGAGGCGTCGGCGGCGGCGACGCGGATCCGCGTCGCTTCGGCCGGCGGCAGCTTCTTCGTGCCGGGGACGGCGAGCGGCTGGGCCTTGGCGTCGCCGACCGTCTTCGCCGCGGCCGGGCTCAGCGGCGCGGCGCCGAGGTTCTCGTCGAGCACGGTGCCGAAGTGGGCGGAGATGACGGCGCCGAGGATGGCGATCGCCAGCAGCCCGGCCACCCGCGAGACGCCGTTGTTGACGCCGGAGGCGATCCCGACCCGGCGTTCTTCGACCGAGTCGAGCACGGTCGCGGTCAGCGGCGCCACCGTCGCCGCCAGGCCGAGCCCGAAGACGAGGATCGCCGGCAGCACGTCGGCGAGGTAGTCGGCGTCGGAGCCGACCCGCAGCATCAGCAGCAGCCCGAGGCCGGCGACGATCGGGCCGGCGGTCATCGGCAGCCGCGGGCCGGTGCCGGAGGCGAGCCGGCCGAAGCGCGGCGAGAGGACGAAGAGCAGGATCGAGATCGGCGTCGTCGCCAGCCCCGCCTCCAGGGGCGTGTAGCCGACCACCTGCTGCAGGTAGAGGCCGACGAAGAAGAGGCCGCCGATCAGGCCGGCGTAGGCGGCCAGCGTGGTCAGGTTGGCGACCGCGAAGTTGCGGATCCGGAACAGGCCGAGGTCGAGCATCGGGTGGCGGGCGCGGGCCTCGTAGAGGAGGAAGAGGGCGAAGCAGGCGATGCCACCGAGCAGCGGCACCCAGACCAGCGGGTCGCTCCAACCGTGGGTCGGCTGCTCGATCAGGGCGAAGACGGGGCCGCCGAGGCCGGCGGCCGAGAGGCCGATCCCGGGCCAGTCGATGCCGCGGAAGGCGTCGGGATCCCTGCTCTCCTCGACCGCGTGCAGGGTGAGCACGACCGTGGCCGCGATCAGCGGCAGGTTGACCCAGAAGATCGCCCGCCAGGAGATCAGCCCGATCAGGGCGCCGCCGCCGGCCGGGCCGAGCACGGTCGCGATCCCGGTCCAGGCGGTCCAGGTGCCGACGGCCTTGCCGCGCTCGGCGCCCTCGAAGGTGGCGGCGACGATCGCCAGCGAGCCCGGCACCAGCAGCGCCCCGGCGATCCCCTGCAGGGCGCGGGCGCCGACCAGGAACTCGTCCGAGGGCGCGACCGCGCAGAGGGCCGAGGTGGCGCCGAAGCCGACCAGACCGGCGACGAACATCCGCCGCCGCCCGAACTGGTCGCCGAGCGAGCCGCCGACCAGCAGCAGCGAGACCATCGTCAGCAGGTAGGCCTCGACCACCCACTGCTGCCCGGCCAGCCCCGCATTGAGGTCATCGCTGATCGCCGGCAGGGCGACGTTGACGACGGTGCCGTCGAGGAAGACGACGGTCGAGCCGAGGATCGTCGCGACGAGGGTCAGGAGCTGCCGGCGGGACACCGGTCGAGTCTAGGCAGCCGCTGACTCGGCCTCCGGCTCTCTCAATTGCTGAGCGGGAGTGAAGAAGTTGCGGTAGGCGAGGCCGGTGGCGACGAGGGCGGCGATCGAGACGCTGCCGAGGAGGACGTAGAGGAGGATCAGCTGCAGGCGCACGGCGTCGGTCGGGTTGGCGCCGGCCAGCAGCATCCCCACCATCGTCCCCGGGAAGAAGATCAGGCCGGTGGTCTTGGTCGAGTCGACCAGGGTGATCATCCCCGAGCGAAGGGCGCGGCGGACCGTCGGCATCGCCGCTTCGCGGGCGGTGGCGCCGAGCGCCAGGGTCGCCTCGATCCGCG
>Ga0207686_10000301_pt1 | contig 36070 bp, 31 predicted proteins | sample KBSM24metaG_FD_184396 | JGI IMG/M metagenome (GOLD analysis project Ga0207686, IMG submission 184396) | Miscanthus rhizosphere microbial communities from Kellogg Biological Station, Michigan, USA - KBS M2-4 metaG (SPAdes) (version 2) | ecosystem: Host-associated > Plants > Roots > Rhizosphere >...
TTACGTTCAAGGCGCAACACTGTTTCCGCAGGAGTTGGGAATGGCGGCGACCTGGAACCCCGAGCTGATGAAGCGCAGCGCCGCGATCAGCGCGATGGAAACGCGCGCGGTGGGAATCCCCTGGAGCTTTTCGCCGGTGCTGGACGTGGGACGCCAACCGCTCTGGCCGCGCTTCTGGGAAACCTTCGGTGAAGATCCTTATCTTGCGAAAGTCATGGGCGCGGCTTTCGTCCGTGGCATGGAAGGCGCGGATGTCTCATCGCAGGATCATGTCGCCGTCTCGTTGAAGCACTACGTCGGTTACAGTTTTCCGCTCAATGGAACTGACCGTTCTTCCGCGTGGATTCCGGAAAATTACCTGCGCGAGTATTTTCTCCCTCCGTTCGCCACGGCAATACAGGGCGGCGCGCGCACGGTGATGGTTAACTCAGGTGACATAAACGGTGTTCCGGCCCACGCCAATCGACACATCCTGACCGACATTCTGCGCGATGAACTCGGCTTCAAAGGATTCGTCGTTTCTGACTGGGCCGATATCAAGCGACTGGTGCGCGACTGGCGCGTCGCGGCCGACGAAAAAGACGCTACCCGAATGGCGGTGATGGCCGGCGTCGACATGAGCATGGTGCCGACTGACTATAGCTTCCCCGATCTGCTCGAGGCCTTAGTCAAAGAAGGCAGGGTGCCCGAGTCGCGAATTGACGAAGCAGTACGCCGCATCCTGCGAATCAAATTCGACCTTGGTCTCTTTAATGATCCAATGCCTCATGCTGAAATGAAGCAGAAGATAGGACTGGCCGAGTCGAGAAAGATTGCCTTGCAGGCAGCGCAGGAATCAATCACGCTTTTGAAGAACACAAACAATCTGCTGCCGCTCCCGAAAGGTCAAAGGGTGCTGGTGACTGGTCCAACCGCTGACTCTTTGATCTCTTTGAATAATGGTTGGAGCTACGTTTGGCAGGGTTCCGAGCCGTCGCTTTATCCAAAAGATCGACTTACCATTCGGCAGGCAATTGAGGCCAAACTCGGCGGCGCGAATTTCAGTTATGTGCCCGGAACGAAGATCACGCGGCGCGCCGGCTCACCATCAAACAGCACGCCCACGAACATCGAGGAAGAAGTTGATATCCCGGCGGCGGTCGCCGCGGCGCAAAATTCCGATGTTGTTGTTTTGTGTCTCGGCGAAGGCTCTTACTGTGAAACACCAGGCACGATCTCAGACTTAACCCTGGGAGCGCCGCAACTGAAATTGGCAGAAGCCATCGAGGCCACCGGGAAACCGGTGGTGATAGTTCTGGCCGAAGGTCGCCCAAGGATCATTAATCGCATCGTTGACCGTGCGGGCGCCATATTGATGGCCTATAACCCGAGCAACGAAGGCGGCCAGGCAATAGCCGACGTGCTCTTTGGCGATATCAACCCGAGCGGCAAACTTCCTTTCACCTACCCGCGCACCGTCAATGGACTGCTCACTTATGATCGCAGGGCTTTCGAAACGGCAGGCGATCGGGCCTCGATGAAACCGCAGTTCGAATTCGGCGAAGGCCTCAGCTATACAACTTTTCAATATCGCGATCTTCGCCTGGCTAAGCAGACGATTTCCGGAAGCGAAGAACTTGCGGTGAGTGTCAAGCTGACCAATACAGGAAAGCGCGCCGGACAGGAAGTCGCGCAACTATACGTTACTGATCTGGTGGCATCGATCGCGCCCGCGGGTAAGCGGCTGAGACGGTTCGCGAAGATCTACCTGGAACCAGGCGAAAGCCGCACCTTGAATTTTAAATTGCGCCGGGAGGACCTCTCGTTCATCGGTAACGATAATAAACCGGTGGCCGAACCTGGTGACTTTGAAGTTGCCATCGGCGCGCTGACGCAGAAATTTACGCTGAAATGAATTAATCCTTTTCCGATTGATGTCCGCGCTGAGAGCGAATCCAGGTTGTAATGCGCAAGATAGACACTCGAGATTTCAGTGTCGCGACGCGCACAACCTCGCGAGAGATCAATCGCCGCATGGCGCTCAACCTAATTCGCGAGCTAGTTTCCGGGAAATAGTGGCGGACCCGTCGTTAACATGACCGCGCAAGTCGTAGGTGTTGTGAGCTTCGGGTTAGAGCAAGGTCAAGAAGAGCGGTTCGTGTTCCTTCTTTTAGGGCGACGCCTGCAGTGCAGATATGGCTGCGGAGTCTGCTGCGAGTTCCGGCTCCGCGGCCATCACCCCGGCATCTCTTGCCAGGACTGCGCGCGCTTGCTCCATATCGAGCGCACCCTCCCATTTCGCAATCACCATCGTGGCTACACCATTGCCGATCAGGTTGGTAATGGCCCGCGCCTCGGACATGAACCGATCGACTCCGAGCAATAGTGCGAGGCCTGCGACCGGAATGTGGCCCGTGGTGGAAAGCGTGGCCGCCAGAGTAATGAAGCCGCCACCGGTTACGGCGGCTGCACCCTTCGACGTTAACAACAGCACTGCGAGAATAGAGATCTGCTGGCCCAGCGTGAGTGGAACATTGGTAGCTTGCGCAATGAAAATCGCCGCCATGGTGAGATAGATCGATGTGCCGTCGAGGTTGAAAGAATATCCGGTGGGAATCACTAAGCCGACGACCGGTTTGGCACAGCCAACATTTTCGAGCTTGGTGATCATCCGCGGCAAAGCTGCTTCGGATGAAGACGTTCCCAGCACGATCAAAATCTCCTCTTTGATGTAACGCAAAAACTGCCAGAGGCTGAAGCGCGCCAGACGGGCAATCGTGCCAAGGACAACGAACACAAAGAGCAGGCAAGTGAGATAGACGCAGGCCATCAACTTGCCCAGCGAAACCAACGTGCCCACCCCATAGGCGCCTATCGTAAATGCCATAGCGCCGAACGCGCCGATGGGAGCGAAGCGCATGACGATCGCGATCACGTTAAAGAGAGCGTGTGAAAACTGGTCGATAGCGCCGACGATAGTTTTGCCCTTCTTACCAAGGCGGGCGAGCGCCAGCCCAAAGAGCACTGAGAACAGTAGCACCTGCAGAATTTCCCCGCCGGCAAAAGCGCCGACCACCGAGTCGGGAATCATGTGCAGGAAGAAATCTACCGTCGAAAGTGATTTTGCGCCGGTCGTATAGCTCGCCAACGCCTTTGCATCGAGCGTGCTGACGTCAGCGTTGATGCCGGCGCCGGGGCGCGCCAGGTTCACTACTACGAGGCCGATAACCAGGGCGAGCGACGAGACCAATTCGAAATAGATAATTGATTTAAGACCTACGCGTCCGACCTCCTTCAGATTGCCCATGCGCGCAATCCCGACCACAACTGTCGTAAAGATGATGGGTGCGATCATCATCTTGATGAGTTTGATGAATGCGTCACCGAGCGGCTTCAGTTTCGTGGCCATGCCAGGAAAGAAATAGCCAAGCATAATGCCCGCGCCGATGGCGACGAGCACCTGAAAATACAAGTGCGAATAAACGGGTTTGCGATCTGATCGGCTAATGGCGAACCTCACTGTGTTGTGCGCGCGGGTTTTTACATCCTTGAATCGGTGAGCATCTAGAAGCCCTCTCCCTTTGGGAGAGGGTTGGGTGAGGGCCTAGCGGACCGGCAAACCAGTTATGGATGCAAAATAGATTCGAAGTCGAACTGCACACGCTAGGCCCTCATCCCCAACCCTTCTCCCAGGGGGAGAAGGGAGAACTTCAACTACTTTTGCAGCACCGCTGTGCGCGCTCTTGGTTTCATCCCGCCTCGCTCGCCGGCTTTACTCGAGTATTTACGGAGCAGTTCCTGCGCCGCAGGCGCCATCTTTTTCTGATCGTGATCGGCGCCCGGGACATCGATCAGTTCCCAGCGCGTATGCGCATTGACGGCCCGTGCTTTTTCGATCATGTAAGCGGCCCGCTCGTAGCGGTTCTTTCCCTGAGCATTGGCCTCCGGTGTGACTCGCAAGTTGTGATCGGAATTGAGGTCGGCCGTGCCGCGCAGGATGATCAGGTTCTTATCGGTCCACGAGATTAGATCACGATGGGTGAGCGGCAGGAGCGGATGCTTCAAGCCATACGAGAAGGGAATACTGCGATCGGGCACGGTATACCAACCGGCATTTGCGGCAATCGCATTCCGCACGCTCGCGTTTGGCTTGAACAGCAGGAAGCGGTGTACGAACTGTGCGCCCGCAGAATGGCCAAACAAATCATAAAGCTTGTCGGAAATTCCGAACCCGTTGCGCACCGTTTGATGGATGCCTTCGACAACAGTGAACGACCACTGCGACTCCGGGGTCTCTCCACCGCCGCCGTCTTCGCCTTTGAAAACATTCCCCAGCATGTAACCGCGCGAACCGGGCCAGTGCACTTCATCAAATTGAGGCGCCAGGGCGATGTAATCGTGGCGCGACGCCCACTCAATCCATGAATCGAGATATGCATCGGCATCGCGCTGCTGACCCGCCATCACTACGACAATCTTCGTTCCCGAACTCAATGTTGGCGGCACGCAGATGTATGTTTGCACGTCCGGATTTCCGCGACTCTTGTACATAATGGAAAAGCGAGCACCAGGCGGGAACACTTGCACGCGTTGGGTATCGCTAAAGCCAGACCCGTGCGCGTGAATGTGGTAGACAGTTTCTTTGCCGGAAATCTTAGGGAGGTCGAAAGATGCATTGGCACCCTGAGCTGTGGCAATGCTTTTCGTGAGTGTTGAGGCGCCGCCACCCTCAGGCGTTTCTTCGCGATCCACTTGCCAGTTGATAACGTCAATCTTGCGGACGTGCGAGATCGTAAAGGTGTGCCGTCCGGCAAGTCGAAAGGTTGGGCCACTCGCGATTCGCGGGCGTGCACTACCTGGCTGAGCGGCAGCATTGGCGATCGGAAGTAGAACGGCAAGCAGTGTAGCGGCAGTGATTCCCCAGCCGGCCTGCTGGGGCCGATTGCGCTTGATGATTGACATACCCTTGTCCTGACTGGTTTAGAAGTTGTAACGCAGCGCAAACTGAATCACGCGCGGTTCGCCACGAATTGCAGAGATCACGCCGAAGTTAGGATCGTTGATGTTGAGATTGGGGTTCTCGAAGTTTACGGTATTGAAGATGTTGAAAAACTCTGCGCGGAACTCGATGTTCTGATGCTCCGTTAAGCGCGTGCGCTTGAGTGCGCTGAAGTCAGCGCGGAAGAAGCGCGGACCGGTGAGAGCGCCGTGCGGCAGGCTGCCTACCGTCCCGGGGGCCGGGTTAGCAAAGCTCGTCAACATCGCCGGATCGATATAATAAATACGGCCATTGAGGGTGCGCGGGCCCACGGCAGCGCGCAGTTGATCGAGGCTGATTCCCACCAAATCAACGGTATTGTTGAAGGCGTTTGTGGCATTGGAACTGCGCAGACGGCTATTGAGGGTGCCCAGTCCGCTAACAATGGTGAGCGGCTCGCCGCTTCTTAACCGCACAATCGTGCCGAGTTGAATGCCTCCCAGAACCTGGCTCAACACACCTTTATTGAAATATTTCTGCCCTTTGCCGAACGGTACTTCGTAGATCGCATTTGCCTTGAACTGATGATAAGGACTCTGCGATTGGTAGTCATAACCCTGATTGCGCAGGTCTATGAACGAGCGTTGGTTGTTGGTCGAGCCGGTAAAGTCTGAAAGCTCTTTTCCGAAAGTATAGTTTGCCTGGAGTCCGAGACCCCGGGCAAAGCGGCGGCGCACTTCGACCTGCAGGGCGCTGTAAGTTGCGCGCGCGCCATTGTCGGCGTACCAGGCGGCGCGCACATCAGGGTTTGGGCGGAAGAAATTAATCGGCAAGCCTGAATTAAAGAGCAGCCCGCCGCGTATCCCGCCCACCAGTTGTCGCGAAATAAGGTCGGCTAACTCACCAGCTTCGCCCGAAGAGACAGCCGCGACAAAAGTAGCATTGGAAGTCGACGAGGCGCCCGCGCCGGTGAAGATGCGCTCGAACAGTGGAACATGCTGACTACCAGGCACGGTCGCGTTGAAAGCGAAGTTGTCGCCCTTGCCGGCGGCGCGCGAAAGCGCGAGGTTGTTTCGCGAGATCAAAAACCCTTCCAGAAATGATTGGCCAGTCACTGAATCGCGGGCGAAAACATTTACTTGATTGATATCTGTTACGCGGATCAGGTTGTGACTCTTGTTTCCCACATAACGAATCTCGAGTGCCGTGTCCCTGGCAATCTCGCGTTGAAAAGAAACTGTAAACTCCTGCGTGTAAGGCGTGCGCAAATCGGGGTTGAAGCCGGCGAGATCCGTGGTGCTGCTCTGCTGAAACAGAGTTTGCAGGCTGATCGGCAATGTTAGCGGTGGCGCCGGCACCGGAGGCAATCCGTTCTTCAAGAAGTTATTGACCGTTACCGTGTTGGTGGCAAACAAGCCGGGATTGAGGCTGACGATATTGTCAAAGAAGTCGAAGTCCTCACGGAGGTAGCTGAGTCGATAGCCACCGCGAATCGACGTCTTGGCTGAGTGCCCCGGGCTGTAAGCAAAACTCAAGACAGGTGAGAAGTTGTTCTTATCAGCCTTGAAAAACAGCGAGTCGGGGGTCGTCAGATCGATTGTCGAACGCGGCGCAAACGGAGGGCCGGGAACGAAGAGATTTTCGGGCAAGGTTGGGCCAAAGATCCCCTGCTTTCCGCCAACCGGCAAAGTAACCAGTCCCTTGGCCTCGCGCGGCACTGTCGTGTACTCGTAGCGCAGGCCCAGATTGAGCGTCAAATTATGACGTGGGCGCCAGGTATCCTGCGCATAAACGTCGTACTCTTTGGTGTCATACTCGCGCCGATAAGGCTCGCCCAACACTAAGCCGCCGGTGCGACTGGCCGCATTGAAAGTTTGCGTGATTGAACCTACCGCCCCGTTCAGATTATTCAAGAGGCTGGAAGCGAAACTAACGCTGGCGGGGTTTGCTGTAGCAGTACTGATGCCAGGGAAGTTCGAAGCTGCCAGTCCAGGATTGTTCGTCGTGGCGCTGAAGTCCGCGGTTGGCATCGTGCCCACATAATCGTAAATGCGTCCGTTAATTTGACGCAGGTCGACGCCGGTTTTGAAGATGTGGGTGCCGCGGGTCCAGGTCAAATTGTCGATGTACTGGTAAACCGGCGCGATGTGGGCCGTCGGCGTTCGGGTTTGAAACGGGTTGTCGACCGTATTCAACGTCAGGAATGCGGGCGAGGCGCCAAAGTATGCATTAGTGAAAGCAAGTTCCGAGTTTTGAAAACCGAAACGAAACTCATTGACCAGTTTCGGATTGAACACGGCCACCAACGCAGTTGAGATGCTGCGGCCACGCAACTTTCGATCGACGCCAACTTCGTCAGGGAATTGCTGGAGCCGGTTATTTGTCAGGTCGCCGATTTGGAAATCGTTGCCGTACGAGTGATTGAACTCGAGGGAATATTTGTCGTTGAAGTGATGATCCGCGCGAAAGCTATAGATGTCGCGGGGTGCACCGCGAAACGCGTTGAAACGAAAGCCGCCCGTATTCAAACCGTCGCCGATATCATAGTTGTTCGGCAATTGAGTGCGCGCCAATTGCGCGGCCATCGTTGGATCGATCGTATTCCGGGTGGGCTTGAGCGTTAGCAGGTTAACGCTCCGAATCGCCGAAGGATTTGCGGCGACGTTCCCCGGACTCACGGGTAGGCCGTTGAGATAACGAAAGTTTCCCGTGCGCGCGTCAGCCGTATAGACGAGGCGATTGCGCGTTTCTGCTGCGGCCATCCGGGTTCCTTCATAAGCGAAAAAGAAGAACGTGCGATTGCGACCATTGTAGTGCGGCACGATCACCGGCCCGCCGAAGCGTCCGCCAAATTGATTGCGCAAGAGGATGTTGCGCGGCAGGCCATCGCGATTGTTGAAAAAGCTGTTCGCATTCAACGCCGTGTTGCGGTGAAAGTAGAACAGCGAGCCGCGGAATTGGTTTGTCCCGGAAGCAGTGACCGCATTTACCTGTGCGCCACCCCGGCCATATTCGGCCGTGGCCAATTCAGTCGTTACCTGAAACTGGCCGACCGATTCTACGGTCACTGGAATCGCCGGACCTGTTAACAGGCTGCGCTCGGACTTATTGAAATTATCCGAAGCGTTAATGCCGTTAACAGTGACATTCAACGCCCGCGCGCGTTCGCCGTTTACTCGTCCAGTGTCATCAGCGCCGGCCTGCAGAGTCGCAAGGTCAAGCGGATTGCGTCCATCCAATGGCAGATCGAGTATGCGCCGGCGATCGACTACATCGCCGATCTGCGCGTTAGTGGTGTTGACAATCTCCTGAGCTTCGCTGGCGGCGACCGTAACCTCTTCACTGACCGTTCCCACTTCCAGCGTGACGTTCACGCTCGCGGTGGTGCCGACTTCCACGATGACCTGGGGCACCAGCACCTTCTTGAATCCCTGCACCTCGACGCGCAGCGTGTACGTACCGGGAGCGACCTCAGCGAACGAGAATGCGCCATCACTCGAGCCCTGGGCACTACGCGTGATACCGGTGGCGATGTTTTGGATCACGACTGTTACGCCCGGCACGATGGCGCCGGCAGCGTCCTTCGTCGAGCCATCAATGCGGCCGTTAACCGCCTGGCCGAAGACGAGCGCCGAGCTTAGAAAGCACAGGGCCGCAAGCGAAACGAGGCGAAGCGTCAACATGTGGTCTCTCCTTGGAAGATTGAATCGGTTTAGCAGCCGGAAAATCGCGCTTAGGATACTCCGCCAGACGATGGCTTTCACTACGCGTCAAGTAAATAGATGTAACAAGATGTGACAAGCTGTAACAAAGGTCCAAAGCCACTTCCCCTGTGTTTATTGATGACATATCATGCCGGCACTTGAAGATGCAGGCCTACTGGAATCAGTTTCGAAAATACCGATATCTAATCGCCGCGTCAGCGGTAATTGTGGTGGCGACTCTGGCTTTGCTGCTGATGCAGTACCGCTCGGCGCGCCGGACTGAGGCTCAAGCGCGGGCCACCCTGTTAGCGAACCTCGATACGCATCTGCTGGCCATTGTCGATGAAGCTAAGCGCGATATGGTCGAGCACGCGGATCACGTCACCCATAGCATTACGCAAAGGCTGGTACGCGATCGCGATCTGCCAAAGTTAGCTCGAGCTTTCACGCGCGCCTCCCGTCGCTTTCCCGAAGTCCGCGATTTCTTTGTCGTCTTTTTCGATAAAGGCCAGGACACGCAGAATTGGCGCGCGTTGCGCTATGTACCACCCGACTTGAATGACCCGGCGACCCCGCAGTATTTAGGAGTGCCGATCGGAACCCTCACCGAAGATGCGGACTTGAGTGAAGCCCTTCACCGGGCGTGGCTGTCAGTTCACGATCGCCCCGAGATTGCCGTCTTCTCGGCTTATGCGCCGCTCAGTTCAACCGACACTCAGCCGCATCAGATTTTCTTTCATCCGGTTTATGAAGTGGCTTCAATGGATCGTCAGGACGATCTTGATCGCGTCGGCTTAATAGCTTTCACCGCCGCCGCGGAAGAATATCCTGCTCCGGCGTATCTGCGAAACCTGGTGACGCGTTACGAGAATCTGAAAGAAGGTGATGTCGGCTTGCTCGGGAAACTCGCCTACCGGATTAAAGTTGATAGCGGCAACACCACGCGCGATCTGATCGCGACGAGCAACGCCTCAGAGCCGCAGCGGCTGCGCAGATTTGAGACGTCCGATAATTTATTTCCCAATCTCGTTTTCGGGGTGGCGCCCAGAGACAATACGGCGTTTCGGTATCCGAGCGAATACGCTCGGTCGAGCATGCTGCTTGGACTAGCTGCGGCCGCGGTCTCTTTAATCGGTTTGGGCTTGACCTGGCGAGCTACCAGGCGCGAGATGCGCGTGGCCCAACTCAAATCTGATTTCCTGGCCAGCATCTCGCACGAGTTGAAAACGCCGCTGACGGCCATTCGCGCGTTTGGTGATCTGCTCCATTCAGGACGCGCGCGCGATGCCGACCGGGTACGCGAATACGGTGGCCTAATCAAGACCGAAAGCGATCGTTTGACTGCTTTGATAAACAACATCCTCGAGTTGTCGCGTTTGGAGCGAGGCACCAGGCGCTATCGGCTGCAGGAGGGCTTGCTGTGTGCCGCGGTGGCTACGACAGTCGAAGTTTTTCGACATACTCCCGAGGCCCAGGGCTGCACAATTGAAGTTGCACTGCCGGCGCCACCGCTGGAGACACACTTTGAGGAGAGCGCGATTCGGCAGGCTCTGCTGAACTTGTTGTCGAACGCGGCCAAGTATTCGGGTGCATCGGATAGTAGGCGGACCATTGAAGTTGCTGTCATTCGCGAACCCGCTGAGGCCGTCATTCAGGTGCGCGATTTTGGCATCGGTATTTCGAAGTCAGAGCAGCATCAGATTTTCACGCCCTTCCATCGCGCACCGCAGCCGGACGCGCAAGCCAAGGGCGGCACGGGCCTGGGACTTGCGGTGGTGCGTGAGGTCGCGCGGGCCCATGGCGGCAAGGTTACGGTTGAAAGCGAGCCGGGCGCAGGCGCGACATTTAGTCTCCATCTGCCATTGTTGAATTTACCCGAACAGGTGACCCAGCCACATCCAAGGCCAAATGGGCATGCGAAATATCTTAGTAATTGAGGACGAGCCAAGCGTAGCGATCGCGCTGCGGGATAGCCTGGAATCGGAAGGCTATCAGGTCCAAACTGCAAAGGATGGCAGCGAAGGATTGCGGCTCGCTTCCGTCAACGCCGGCGACGATGGGCCCGAGTTGATCATCCTCGATCTAATGCTACCCAAGATCAGTGGCCTTGAAGTTTGTCAGCGGCTGCGGCGCGCAGGAGTCGAGACGCCGGTAATCATGCTGACCGCACGCGGCGCCGCTTCGGATGCAGCGTTTGGCTTGAAACTCGGAGCCGACGATTACATTCCTAAGCCTTTTGACGTGGGCGAGCTACTCGCCCGCGTGGAAGCGGTTTTGCGGCGGGCCAAGCGTCCGCAAGCCGGTCCGGAAGTAATTTCGATCGGCGATGTGGAACTTGATATGCGTCGTCTCCGAGCGACGAAGCACGGGACGCCACTCGATCTCAGTCCCCGGGAATTTGAAATCCTGCAATTCCTGATTGCCCATGCAGGCGAAACTGTCACGCGTGAACAATTGCTTCATCACATTTGGGGCGAACACGCCTCCCTCTACACACGCACGATCGATGCGCACATTACGCGTCTGCGACACAAGCTCGAAGCCGATCCCGCAAACCCTCAGCACATAATTACCATTCATCGCGTCGGCTATCGGCTGGTCGGATGATCGAAAGTAGGGAGAATGTTTCAGTTTGATATGCGAGATACAGCCGGCCCAGGATGAGGGACCTTTGCTCGCCACACATTCGCGAGTTTCCTTAATGATTCAATAGAAAATGAGATGCGCTACGGTGGACACTCCGTAGCGCGATCGGTCGTGCAGCTACTCAAGCAGAGGAGCCGCCACCCTTGACAGATGTCTCCATGTGAGGTATCTTGATGTCAAGGTAATGGAGCTCTCTCTTAAAAGGCACGGAGGTGGCGGTGGCCAAACTTGATTCGTTATCGGGCGGGAGCGGGGTTCATGTCTTTCTGGTTCTCTGGAAGTCGGCGCGGGCGGTCGAGTCCTATGCCGAAAAGAGCATCACGGACCTGGAGATGTGCGGCAGTGATTTTGCCGTGCTGGAAGCATTGCTGCACAAAGGACCGCTGCCGGTAAACGAAATCGGAAAGAAGATCCTGTTAACGAGCGGCTCGATCACAGTGGCAATTGACCGCCTGGAAAAGAGAGGATTAGTCGAGCGACGTGCCCACGGTACCGACAGGCGGGCGCGGATCGTTCACTTGACGATGGAAGGCAAGAAGCTGATCACGCGCATTTATGCCGTTCACGCCGCCGACATGGAAAAGCTTGCGGCTGCGTCGCTGACCAAGGCGGAACGCAAGACCCTTATCAGCCTGCTGAAAAAAATTGGTTACCAGGCAGCGGCGCAGATTAAAGAGGACGCGGCGTAATTCGAAAATAAGATACAAGTTTTGAAGAGGTGAGATTTATGTCAATGGTGAAAGAAGCACTGAGAACTAAAGAGACAGAAACAAATCGAGGCCGCACAGTCGCGGGAATCGTGAACAGCATCGAGACTTTGGAAGGCGGCGGCTTTCTGGTGCGCCGTCCGTTTCCCAAGGCGGCATTTTCAGACTTTGATCCGTTTCTGTTGCTGGATGAGATGGGACCCATGGATGTCGCTCCCGGTGAAGCGAAGGGCGCGCCCGATCATCCGCATCGCGGATTCGAAACGGTGACATACATGCTCTCGGGTGACATGGAGCATAAGGACTCCAGTGGACGAGCCGGACGGCTTAGACCAGGTGACGTGCAATGGATGACTGCGGGAGCGGGCGTGGTCCATGCCGAGATGCCTTCCGCTGAATTCATGCGTACAGGTGGACGGATGCACGGATTTCAGCTCTGGGTGAACCTGCCGCAACGCGACAAGATGATCAAGCCGCGTTATCAGGAGATTCCGAGTTCGCAAATCCCGAAAGCGACATCGGCTGACGGCCTGGTCTCAGTTAGCGTGATCGCCGGCGAGGCTATGGGCGAGAAGGCGGTCATTGAGACGCGCACGCCAATCATTTACCTGCATTACCGAATTAAGCCGGGCGGCGTGGTGAATGAGCAAGTGCCGCGCGCCTTCAACGCCTTCGCTTACGTCGTTGACGGAGCCGGATTGTTCGGAGTGGAAGGTGAGCGCGGTGCTGACGGACAGATGATCATGTTCGCGCCTGATGGTGATGTAGTGAGAATCGAAAATCCGACAGACGCGACCGCGAACCTGAACGTATTGGTAATCGCGGGTGTGCCTTTGAATGAACCAATCGCGCGTTACGGACCGTTCGTGATGAACACCGAAGCAGAAATCCATCAGGCCTTTGAAGACTATCGTCGGGGCCGGATGGGCGCGATTGAATCTTGAATGAAAGAGTCAATAGTTAGAAACATCGATGCAGTAAGCGAGGAGGTAAGTTGAAATGAAAATCGTTCTCTTGATCGCACGGCTATTGCTCGGCCTGATCTTTTTAGTGTTTGGCCTCAATGGCTTCTTGAATTTTCTCAGCATGGGACCGATGCCTACCGGACTGGCCGGACAGTTTATTGGCGCGCTGTTTCTCTCTCACTATTATTGGGTGGTTGCCGTTCTACAGATCGCGGGCGGACTGCTGTTACTTGCGAACCGGTTTGTACCTTTGGCGCTCGTGCTCCTTGGGCCAATAATCGTGAATATCATTTGCTATCACGTCTTCCTGAATCATAGTGGAGCGGGCCTGGCAGCCGCGGTAACGATCCTTTGGTTCATCGTCTTCTATGGTAAGCGGCAATACTTCTCCGGGATATTTGTCCAACGTACCTGAGATTTAGGCCAGAGAGTGAGCTAGGGCTTATCGACTCAAGCTCGGCATCGTCTCGCCTATTCAGCCAGCACCTGGTGTACAAAGGACACCGCGATTGAACCTTCGCCGACGGCGGACGCTACTCGTTTGACGTTTCCGCCGCGAATATCTCCGACAGCGAACACCCCGGGGAGACTGGTTTCGAGAAGATACGGCGGACGCTTAGCGGGCCATCTGGCTTTCGCCAAATCTTCCGCTGTGAGAGCTGAGCCGGTTTTGATAAACCCACCCTCGTCGCACGCTACACAACCGTTGAGCCACGCAGAATTCGGCACCGCACCAGTCATGGAAAATAGATGGCCGATGTTGTGCGACACAGTTTCTTCAGTTTGATTATTTCGCCACGTGACCCGCGCAAGATGATCGTTTCCTTCCAGCGCTACCACTTCAGTGTTGTTATGAAGTCCTATGTTCGGCGTCTCTTCGATGCGCCGGATTAAATACCGCGACATTGTGCGGGCCAGCCCGTCAGATCGCACAAGCATATGGACTAGTCTGCTCGTTTGCGCCAGAAAGACTGCCGCCTGACCGGCCGAGTTGCCACCTCCCACCACAATTACTTCTTCACCACCACACAACTGCGCCTCCAGATGCGTGGCCCCATAATAGACGCCGGCGCCCTCAAACTTCGCGAGATTGTCCAGTTGCAGTCTGCGATATTGCGCGCCCGACGCGATCAACACCGTTCGCGCAGAAACGCTCTGTCCGTCGCCGATCAGCACAGCGTAAGGTCGTCGATCACAAGTCAAGCCTTGCGCGTCCTTGGCAATCAACATATCCGCCCCGAACTTTTGCGCCTGCGCGTAGGCGCGGCCGGCCAACTCGTGTCCCGAGATCCCCGTGGGAAAGCCAAGATAGTTTTCTATTTTCGAACTCGCTCCCGCCTGGCCGCCGGGCGCATTTGATTCGAGCACCAGAACATCCAGTCCCTCTGAGGCTGCATAGACCGCCGCAGCCAGTCCTGCCGGTCCAGCACCAACAATGATGAGATCGCGCACATGCGCTTGATCGATTCCTTCGTTGAATCCGAGACAGTTGGTAATTTCGTTATTGGTTGGATTGCGCAGTACTGCCGTGCTGCGACAGATCAGAACGGGCAGGTCGTCGATAGAGATAGAAAACCGATCGAGTACTTCCTGAACTTCCTTATCCTGCTCCAGATCGATGTAGGAATAGGGTTGGTAGTTGCGAGTGAGAAACTCCTTGATACGAAGGGTATCAAGCAAATGACTGGAGCCAATTAGAACGATGTCGCCAGCACCACGCGCAATCAACTCCAGACGACGCAGGATGAAGGCGCGCAGAAAAATATCACTGAGTTCGCTGTCGGTCTCGACCAGGGCCTGCAATGCCTTGCGCTCGATTTCGATGAGTTCTGATTTTTCCGCGGCGCGTATGCGGACGAGTCCGCGGCGGCCTGAGAGCACGTTTAGCTCGCCGGTGAACATACCCGGATTGCAAATAGCGACGACGTGCTCATGATTATTCGACACCTGCAGCACGTGCAGTTGCCCGCTGACTACAGAGAAGATTTTGGTTACATGCTGATTAAGCTCGACCACGATCTCGCCCTCTTTCGCGGAGCGAAGTTGGCCGTGTGCGCGGACGCGAGCTTGTTGCGCAGAGCTGAGTACCGGAAACATCTCGCTGGGAGTACTTCCTGGCGGTGGTGATGCATCGTCGGCGTTCGGCATTTCGGTCATATTGTCCGTGCTTAGACCTTTGATCGAAGCAGCTTCATCAAAGCTGAATGAGCCATGACGACATCGGGCTCTTGCTGCAGCGCTGTCCGATACTTCTGCTGGAATTCCTGATCCCCGGATTCCGCGAAGAGTTGGCGGGCTGCGGAGATTAAACTAAGCATGTCCGCGGCGCCGGCCTGTTCATCAGTGTCGAGCATCTCGTCGATTTGCACCACTAAAGCAGAAATGATTCGCAGCCAGGCAAATTGTGCGTGATTCAAGACCAGTTGCAAGAGCTCTCCGCTATTTACGCGGCCGTGCGTCGTCTCGAAACTCTTGCGCTCCATGTCCAGCAGCGTCTGGTGCAGATGCAACAGCCCCGCACGAACGTCGTGCAACAGAGCTCTCTCAGATGTTGTGGCAACCTTACCGTTCATACCTGCTACGACTTGTTGATGAACGCGACGAGTTGCGGAATAACCTTTTGCGGCGCTTCTTCCATCAACGAATGACCTTTACCTTTTGATGACAACTCCATTTACGTTTTGTCTCAACCGGCCGACCCTGCTCAATTAGGAATTCTCCCCAAGCCTTTTCGCCGAGTCAACACCAGCATCGGCATGGTCAGCTTCGTTTCCGCGAATTGCGCGAAGTTTTTCCCGTCTTGTTCGAAGTTGCGGAAGATTTCGAACCTGCACACATCGCGCCCGGGTGCCATAATATCTGGCGGAGACCAAGAATGACGAAGCAGATAGATCTTGGCGGAATATTCACTCTTCCGGGCGCCGAGCATCTTCGCGAGGATCTTGAGGCTGCAGCATTGAAACTTCCTACAGAGATAATCGCCAATCTTGAAACCGTCAATGAAATGTCGGAAGCGATCACGAAGAGCAGTACTAAAAAGTAGCGGCTGCGCTTGCCGCCAGAAACCATCTGCGGTAACAACGAAGACGTGAGGAAGGGCGGTCGTCGTCTTTGGGATCGCTCTCACAGACGAACACGGCGATGAGAAGCAAGACAGTTTTTCTATTTGACGTAGATAACACGCTGCTCGACAACGACCGAGTGACCGCCGACCTGAAAGATCATTTGGAACGTGAGGTTGGTCATGAGCGGCAAGAGCGCTACTGGTCAATTTTCGAAGAACTGCGAGCAGAAGTTGGATACGCAGATTACCTTGGCGCCCTGCAACGTTACCGCGCGAACTACCCACGCGATCTGCACGTTCTAACGGTTTCGCATTTCCTCCTGGAATATCCTTTCCATGAACGTCTGTTTCCCGATGCGCTTGAGGTCGTGAGCAGTGTCAAGCGCTACGCATTACCAGTCATTCTCTCGGATGGAGATGTCGTCTTTCAGCCGCATAAGATTCGCCGCTCGGGACTGTATGATGCTTTCGCGGGAGCGGTGCTGATCTATGTCCACAAAGAGTTCGAATTGGATGACGTCGCGCAGCGCTATCCGGCAGACCATTACGTCCTGGTCGACGACAAGCTACGCATTTTGACGGCCGTTAAGGAAATCTGGGGCAGAGATGTCACCACTGTTTTCGTGCGACAGGGCCATTATGCGCACGACGAAAAGGCAACTGTCGGCTATCCACCTGCAGATCACACAATTGAGCGCATCGCAGATTTGGTGAGCCTCCATCTGCGAATGGATCAGGACCGATAAGTTGGATTAGTGGATTAAAGTAACAGTCTGGCCGACTTTGGGGCACACCTGGAATTCAGAGCGCGGTGAAGGCGGGACTTTCCTCCTATGTGCCGCGCTCCGATCCAGCATCCTGTTCGGGGTGACCCCCGGAATCAACCCAAAGGATCAATTCGCCGCCGCCGCCTTCGCGGCACCGGCTGCCTTCTCGATAATCGCGGCTACTGCATCCGGCCGCGACACGTAGATCGCGTGACTGCCCGCAACCTCGTCGACCGTCGCGCCCGCACGCTCGGCCATGAAGCGCTGCGCCGGCGGTGGAATCATCCTGTCTTCGGTTACGAGCAAGTACCAACTCGGTTTGGTCTTCCAGGCCGGTTCACTGATCGTGCCCGCCAACGCCTCAACGCCCCACGGCACTTGAGAGTCTGCCATGAACGCGGCCTTTTCCGGCTCCACGTCAGCCGCGAACGACGCTGCGAACTTCGTTCTATCAAGCAAGAGATAGCCGTCCTGCGGTGGCAGGATTGGCGGCACCGGCGCGTCGGGCGGCGGATCCTTAATGAGACTGTTCACCGACTCGCCCTTGTCCGGCGCAAACGCGGTGATATAGACGAGTCCCGCGACTTTCGGATCGTTACCTGCCTCGGTGATTACTGCTCCACCGTATGAATGTCCGACGAGAACAACCGGGCCGGTTTGAGCGTCAATCACGCGTTTGGTTACGGCGACATCGTCGGCGAGCGATATCGTCGGATTCTGAACGACCGCAACTGTGTAGCCGTCCTTCCGCAAAATGTGATAGACACTCTCCCAACCAGAGCCGTCCACAAAACCACCGTGCACCAAAACCACTGTCTTTGCTCCCACATTTTCAGCCATGATCATCTCCTTTCCAGTTGAAACAGACTTTATTCATCAACGGGGGTACAAGCATTTAACCTGGGTGTCAGGAACACCCATAATACTCCTCAAACATGTCGTTGTAGATCGCCTGGGAGTTGGGGAAACGCTGGCCGAATCTCCAGCCCGCAATTGATTTAATTCGGCAATTCTTCCGCGATGAGATGAGTTGTTCTTGGTGGTTGACCGCCAAGATGAAACGCTTGAACGCGTTGCTCTACTTTCCGGTCCTCGGCGGTGATCCTTTCGTGCTGTCGTAAATGTTCGCCCCACGATTCAGTAACGAAGACTTCGAGATATCGTTCCGGATCGGCGGAGTCGCGCAGCACGTTCCAACGAATCGCGCCGTCACGCAGACGAATTCGTTTCAAGTCTTTCAGCGCAGCCAAAAATTCTTCCGCGGTCTTCGGATCGATTCGATACTCAATCGAAGTTATGGCTGGACCATCGCGTGGTTCACTCTCGATTCGCATCACCGGTTCCGGCCAGTGCCTTGAAGGCGCGAGTGACAAATTCTTTTTGCCGACCAAACGGTAACGCCAGGTTAAAAGCAGTCCTGCCACGAGCCCGCTCGCGGAAATTAGAAGTGCGTTCGTAATTCCGAAACGACCGGCAACGAAACCCCAAAGCGCACTGCCCCCCGCCAAGCCTCCCGTGAAGACTAACAAATAGACGGCCAATACCCGCGCGCGCACCCACGCAGGCGTTGCTGTCTGCGCGGCAACGTTCAAGCTCGCCAGCACAGAGATCCAAGCTATCCCGGCTACCACCAGAGCGATAGCGAGTAACAGAAACGAATGAACATAGGCGAGGGCAATCGCGCTTAGCGCAAAGACGATGCTGCCGCCGGCTACTAATTGATTGCAGGCGAACCGCTCCCTCAGTGAAGGTAACAGCCATGCTCCGGCGATTGCGCCAATACCCAGGCAGCCAAGCAGCGCTCCGTAGCCAAATGAACTCAGCCCCAGGCCGCGGCGGGCTTGCTGAGGTAACAGCGCCCATAAGCCGCTGGCGCAAATAATGAAAGCCGCGCAGCGAATCAGCACAGTTTGCAGTTCCGGTGAGTGACGCAAGTAGCGCGTACCCGCACGCATGGCGCTGATGATTTCTTCGGGAGGCAGCTTGCTCGTTCGCGGCGCGGGCTGCCATCGATAGACCACGACGAAGACTGCCAGAAACGAAACGGCATTAATAAAGAAAACGACCCATGGACCTGTAGCGGCAATGATCAAGCCTCCGATGGCCGGGCCAACAGCGCGGGCAATGTTCACTGCCACACCGCCGAGCGAAAGAGCTGCCGGCAAATCTTCGCTGGGTACTAACTCGGGTGTAATTGCTTGCCAGACGGGATTACTTACTGCCGAACCGATGCCGAGAAGAAAAGTCAGTGAGAGCAGGCGGCCGGTAGTCATGTGACCGGTCAACGCCATGAGCCCCATCGCAGTCGCCACGATCACCATCCACACTTGCATGACGATCAGCAACCGGCGTCGATCGACGATGTCCGCGAGCGCCCCGGCCGGCAGCGCCGCCAACACGACCGGCAAGCTGCCCGCGGTCTCGACCAGTGCGACCAACAGAGGCGAGAGAGTGAGGGAAGTCATCAACCAGCTCTCGCCCACGTCCTGCATCCAGGAGCCAAGGTTGGACACAACGCTAGCGATCCACAGCGCGCGGAATACGGGGTGAAGCAGCGGACTCAGCGCTGAGGCGCGCCAAGATGAACTTGTCCCGGTTGATGTGATTTTTCTGGATGACTTCGCCACTTTGATTTCAAATCGTTACGAAGACTATTCCTGATCGATCAATTTTATTCGGCGCGCGTGGCGGCCACCGTCAAACGGCGTAGCCAGCCACGTCCGCACGATTTCCAGCGCAAGCTGTTCAGTCATCATACGTTGACCGAGAGAGAGCATGTTGGCATCGTTGTGTTGACGGGCCAGTCGGGCCGACTCGACATTCCAACAGAGTGCGCAGCGAATTCCTCTGATCCGGTTGGCCACCATCGCTTCACCGTTTCCAGAGCCGCCCAGCACTATGCCGCGCTCGGCTTCTCCGTTTGCAACCATTAAAGCGACCGGGCGAATGAAGAGAGGATAATCTACGGGCGTCTCAGAATCGGTTCCCAGATCGACGACCGTATGACCAAGACGATCCAGAAACTTCTTGATCTTCTGTTTGTATGCGAAGCCTGCATGGTCGGAGCCGATAGCGATCTTCATGTTTTTGAACCATGGGAGCACAGTCATTCCCGTCGTTTACCGACAGAGTGCTCAGTCAAATGCAGTCGTGGACCCAGCAAACTTAGCATCAAATCAAGTTAGATCGCAGGGCGTTCTCGAATTGTTTTTGCATCGATTGGATTCGCAATTACCTCTCTTAAGGCGTCCGAGACGTTCCAGTCTTTCAGAACTTTCTCAATAGTTAAGTCGAAACTCTTCACGACAGGACGAAATAAAACGGGCGGGGCCCTCCCACAAGCCCCGCCCTCAGGTTACGTGTCCTCACCCCACGTAACCGCTACGCCTACCGGGGAGGTAGGCGCGTCTGAAATTATGCACAACGGATTCAAGGATGCAATCCGGTTGGGGTTTGATAAACTCCGGCAACTGCGAAACAGCTAACCATTTTCGGGTTGGGTAACATGGATCAATTACTGCTGCCTTATCTGCAAGCAACTGATCAGTTGGATAGAAAGCAGTATCAATTCTTTCCGCGTACGCTGTACCTGAGGTTAGGTACGCACTGCGACGACGATTGTCTTTTCAACAATGCGGGAATTATCTTCGGTCAAACCAAAGCGGGTGGAATCACCTGGCACGATTTGCGGCACACATTTGCTACGCGTTTGCGTGGTCAAGGTGTGGACGAACTCGACATCATGCATTTGATAGGGCACTCATCGGCTGGAGTTACTGCCGGCTATGCGCATGCGACGCCGTCAGTGATTCAATCCGCAGTTAACAAACTTGCCGAGCCGAGAGGCGAGGTAGTGCGATTCGCGCGGAGAGCCAGCTAATGAGACCACGTCATTTTCACGCCATCCTTGGCCCAGGCACCCTGATGGGGAAAAAATGACAGGACCAGACAGTCGCGCACAAATGATTGATACGGGTGAGAGATGTTTTGGTGCCGAGGGTGGGAGTCGAACCCACACGACCTTACGGTCAACGGATTTTAAGTCCGTAGCGTCTGCCATTCCGCCACCCCGGCATAGAGGAATTAAGTCTCCACGTTATCACACACTTTCAAGGTTTTCTCCCTTACATCAAACCGGTAAAGATGATGTAATTATTTTTAACCCGCCGCTCGAAATTCAACAACTCTCGAGGCCGACCACTCAAGCGATTGACTGCTCGTCGCATCGCGTCCGGCGTGCCGTGCGCATAGCTCGCCGTTACTGAAAGAGTCTTATGGCCCATGAGTTCTTTGATGTCGAACGGATGAACGCCTTGCTCCCGTAGGCCAACCGGGATGGATTGTTAGATCCCGGCCATTGACTTGATAGAAGACCGGCAGTTGTCCAAAGTTAATCTCGCCAACTTTCAGCGAAAAGCAACTCTGACTTCCTGAGTCCAGTACATTGACTCATCGAGAACCGACATTGCATGACCGCTCGCCGTCCTACAAACGCCTCATCCGCCAGCCCGCAGTTGACGCCAAACGAGTTGTTCGGCGGCGTCTTTCCGATATCTGTTAGCCGACGCTACCCATCATGTTGAACGATGATTTCAAGTATTTCGGCGATTGGCGAAATCACGTCGTTTACGACAGACGCTTCTATGTCCTGCCAACCGGTTCCCCCGATCTCATCGTCAATATGTCTGTGCAGCGCCGTAAAGTCAGACAGTCCCATCAGGACTAAGATGACTTCAGCCTGGAGGCCAGATATTTCCGTATCCAGGAGATTATGTCGATCGCCGATTTCCTGACATTTCCTTCGCCAATCAAAAGCATTGATGGCTTGCTGGTTAGGTTTGGGCAGCTTCGCCATCTCTTCTTTGATGCTCTGTTCTACCGTTTCATTCATTGTTTCTCCTTACTGGACAGCACACCGCTTCGCGGGAGTGTGCGAGTTGGCGTGCCCGTAACTGCCCCGGTGCTCCGACGAATCGACAATGCGACAAGCTTGTTATCTAAGCGTGTGACCACAAATTACACAATGCACATGCCGGCTCGCACAGGAATGACAGTGAAAGTGTCCCTTAGAGCATTCTTTTCCACCGGATGTGTCTTTGCTTTCTCCGCATCTGGCACAGGGACGATGTGCCATAAGAATTCTCTCCTTCTGAGCGTTCTTTGTTTTCATAAGTTACTCCTTTTCCAAGTGGCCTCGCAGGATTTGGGATGTTTTGTAAATGCGTTGTCCATCGCCGCATTCTGGTCAGGCGCATGGAACCAACGCCGCCCTCTCAAGCCGCCAAACATGATGAAGAAACCAAAAAGGGCAACCAACAGCGCAAGCACTGGTCCGATGGCTGCGTAAAACGCGCACATCATAATTCACGTAATCGAGCACAAAGAAGCCTGGCGCGAAGAGCGCGAGGAGCGCTTTGACCAACGTACTATCAATTACCGCAGCGATTACTACGACTACGAGGAATATGACCAGTCTTTCGGGGCTGATTATCCCTTTCATGACAAGGCGCAAACCAATGCCCAGCGCGCTTATCACGACGATGAAGCGTGAGAGAGAATTTCCAATCGATCCAGATCTACCCATGACGGAACGGCGTTAAGGGCCTTTGTATTACTCTGTAACCGCCACGAACCTGTCGAAGGTTCCACACTTCGGACAAACTTTACCCGTAGGTAGCGTTGCACTTTCAAATGGCGGTATGCAGTTGGGATCGTTGCATCGATATTTCACAATCACGGGTGAAGGAACAGGAGTCTCCTTTTCTTTCTCAATTTGGTCCTCGACTGATTTTGTCTCGATTTTCGCAAGAAATGGCTCCTCGCCAAGATAGACGAGATTGCCATTGTGTATGAGTTGAGGTGAGCTTCGGCAATTGATTTTGTTCGCTCCGTAAAAGGTTCCATTCAGCGAACCCTCATCCTGCAAGTAGAAGCCGTTCTCTCGGAACTCGATCGAGCAATGCTGTCGACTAACTACTTGTTTCCCGTTGAAGAAAATATTTGAGAGAACGTTTGCACCAACGGCCTCTCTGCCTAAGACGGTTTTACCCGATGCGGGAATATCTATTCTTTGCTGATTAATCTGATATACGAGTCTCAGTCCAGTGATCTGTTGACAGGCTTTTGAAGTGTCGGGAGCTTGACCAGGCCTTATTTCCTCGAAACAGAAAGGACACTCAGCGAGCGAATCCGAATCGCCATTAAACGAGCTGTTCTTGCCACAATTAGGACAGACCACTTCAACCATGCTATCTGAATTCTTTCTTAATACCGACGAGGGCCAATTCTGAGCAGATCTTTTCCAGATCGCGCTGTTTAGGAATGCCAGCCATGTAAATGCGATTGTCCTCACTCACTTTTAACGACCACTGAATCGGAGAAGGTTCTTCTACAACACGCGGAGCGCCATTGATAAATTTGTAGATCGTCTGATTTGAAGAGCCCTTCAGATTGCTGTCTTCATGAAGCTCGGCGACATATCGACCATCGACGAGAAAGTCTATGTACCGGCGGAACAGTTTGTCCGGGAATAGCTCATTAAGCTCGTGCAGGTAATAACCAGTAAAACAGTAAACATCATATCTAGTGCGCTTTTTTACTAGATGCAGAAACGCCATTAGCGCTTCGTACTGCTGAAACGGCTCTCCACCCGAAACCGTAATTCCATCAAACTCATCATTCAGCGAAATTAACCAGTTGAAGAGTTCCAGAACATCTATGTGACGACCGCCGCGCGCGCTCCAAAGCGTTTGGTTTAGGCACCCCTTGCATCCGAGGTCGCATCCTTGCACCCAAATACCGACGCGCTTGCCAGGCCCGAGGTTGTAGACCGGATATTGAATTTTGTTGAGTTGCCAGTTCATTGAAAGGTTACGTCACCGTTGCTCATCGCAACTCTTATCGAACAGTTCTCTTTTTTCTTCGTTCTGAACATGAAGTTCGTTAAACCATTCTTGATGTGAGTTTCGATCCGATTCACTATGCCGCGCCCGCCCATTTCGAGATTATCGCTTGCACATGAATCCAGAAACGAATCGACGAACGTGTCGTCAAACTCAAAAGAGATATTTCGCAACTTGTTGAGGTTGCCCTTAATGACATTGAGATTCTTCTTCACAATCTTGCTCGCCACGTCAGTGCGAATAAAATCGAAGACAACGAAATTGTCTCCAAAGCGATTGAAAATTTCCGGCCTTCCAAGCTTGCTCCCGAAGAATGCCTTAATCTCAGCCTTCACTTTTTTGTCAATCGATTCATAAGGCTCACCAAACTCGACATGCTGAGTCCTGACGCCGTATTCATCTTCTTTAAAGATGCCAAGATTGCTCGTGAAAATAATCAACGATTGAGAAAAGTAGACGGTCTCGCCTTTGCCGTCTGTCAGGCGGCCATCATCGAGAATTTGCAGAAACTTATCGAAGATCTTCGGGTGTGCCTTCTCGATTTCATCAAACAGGACGATGCTGAATGGCTTTTTCCTGATCGCGTCAGTCAATTGCCCGCCTTCTTCATAACCAACATACCCTGGTGGACTTCCGATCAACTTAACGTCGGAATTACTGTCGTTATATTCGCTCATATCGAAGCGAATCATTGCTTCCTCATCGCTAAATATTAGTTCAGCCAGGGACTTCGCTAACTCAGTTTTCCCTGTTCCAGTAGGGCCTGCAAAGAACAAGACGCCTTTGGGCCTATTGGAAGGTTTTGCCCTATCAATCGAATCGAGACCTAGATTTGAACGCCGAACTATTTCAGCAGCCTTGCTGATTGCAGCTTCCTGTCCCAGCACTCGCTTTCCGAGTTCTTCTTCGGCGTTTTCGATCTTCGCCGCATCAATCGTTTCCCAGGGGTTTTCACGGATGCCGTATTTGAAGAGGTCGATTATCTCCTTGATCCGATTGACCGGGAGTTTGTCCTGCCTTGAAATAGTGATCAGATTTTCCAACTCACGATTTGAGAAGTTCTCGGTCAAGTCGGGAAACACTCTGCTAGCCTCCCCTACGTCCGCATCTGGTCCCGCCGAATAGAACTGCTGATGTCGTTGTTCAAAGAACCGCAGGCGTTCCTCGCGGTTTGGCTTCTGAATTTCAATGCCTTTGGTCAGAGGATTCTCAAGGAGCACCCAGGCAGGTATGTCGTTTAGCTTATCGCAAATGAAAACCAGCAAGTTGCGTAGGCCATCCTTGTTAGCGAATACGCGAGACTCCTGAGCGGCCTTAAGAATCTTCAGGAAGACCGGCTTGGCTTCATCCTCAAGTGAATTTGGATTGGATGTGATACGCGACGCAAAATTGACAATCGAAGCTGAGAGCTTCACCGTGTTCCCGGCCAGCTCACGGTAAAAGCTGATAGCGTCTTCGAGCTTCTTGGCCTTAGCGTTCTTGAGAAAGGATTCTACGTCGGGATGTTTCAGTTGGAGCGTGGCGATAATATTCTCAACAGTCACGGAGTCATCGATCGACTTAACCGCGATTCCATCGATGATGTCGAAGTAACTTACAAGCTCAAACCCCTGCGAAAACAAATACTGCTGCAATAACTCTCTTATGTCGTTGAATTTTGCGTAGGACAATTCGCTTTCATTTTCAACTTCCTGGTAGTTGACGGGAAAGTAGTAGCAGTCATAGACATTTCCATAGAGAAAGAATTCAGACTTCAGCGCTTGAAATCGTTTTAGTTCTTGAAGCCAACGAGGAAAGATTTTGTGCGTGTTGCGAATCATGGTTCAGGGTCCCGCATAGATCCAGGCTCAAACGGCTAGATACTTATTCCTGACCTGTTGCAGTTGTCGTCGTTTAGACTTCTCTTTTAGCTGGTCCTTCTTGCTGGCCGATACGGACAGGAGCGATTCATATTCAATTGGTTTTTCGCTCCTAAGATCGATCTTGAGTCCCATCTTAGAGAGATCAGCCAGGACGGATTGAAATTCATCGCAGGTGACTTTCATTTCGTGAAGCTTTAAGTTTTTCTCATCAGTATTCAGGGCGTTGGGATCTTCGGGAATTTGAAAGACGTACCGCATCGAACCGTCTTCTTTAAACTTTAGGTTTAGATAGTTCTCTTGACCGTGAATCTTGAGAAGGAAATCCTTTTCCTTCTCAAAGTCGATTACCTCCAAGTCTTCCATGACTTCATAGCCGAGATTCTCCAGGCAGAGCACGATCTGAGATTTCAGAAAGAGATGCTCTTTCTGTCTAATTTCCTCTTGCTCGAACCGCTGGCGACTGTTCCTTAGCATCTCTTCGAAGTGTTGTCGCGCCGCGTCGACTTGGTTCGGTGTGACAGATGAGAGGCGCAGTAGGTTAAGGCACAGTTTAATTGTTTTCTGCTTCTCAGGTTCAACCGCATCGTGAATTGAGACCTCATTCAGATCGGATAATAACTTTGTGATTTCAACCTTCAATCGTCTGACCATCTCACTTTCAAAAACCGAGTCATGGAGTTCCTTAAGGAAGTAAATATCCTTCAAGCTCTCGCTCTCTAATAACCGGTCAAGATTCTTTGTATACGTCTTCTTCGAAGCAGGATCGTCGCATCGGCGAATAAGTGACTTGATCTTTTCTATTATTGGGGCCTTGTCTTCCGCAATTTCGAGTTTCTGCGGTCTTGTCAATACAGTAGTCGTCTTGAGTTTGTTAAGTACCTTGTCACTAATATCCAACCTAATGTGGTTGATTTCGTTTTCCTTCTGATCGACATGTCCCATCACAGATTGCTTTTGCGCCTCGCTTTTTGAGCTAAAACCAAATGTGAATGGCGATGCTTGTTTATCAAACTTGATAGAAGCAATCCCTTGCGCGGCTTGATTGAATATCTCTGGCACGCGCGCTTGGAGATTGTTCTTAAGGTAATCGGTAACCTGACCCTTGAACTCATCAAATGAAACGCGAGAGTTTTCGTAAAACGATAGATATGAGCGGTAGGTCTCATAGTCCGCCTTCTTGGCCTCGAACCCTGACTTGATAGACTCGCAGGCGTCGACTTGCTTCAGGATCATTGAGATCTTTGAGTCGATCTCACGGTTCAGGCGATGGTAAACGTCCTGGCCGAATGTTCCCTTATAGTCAAAGACCAGCATCTTAAGCGCGTCATAGTTCGGCTTTTCGAGTTTCTGCAATTCATTACTGCAATCAAATTGGATGACCAGTTGAGCGTCAGAGACGCGGAGACTACCAATTTCCGAGCAGAGCGCTCTTAGCCTCGATTGAAGCTCAAACACACGGTTCAGCTTGCCGTCGAAGACCTGCATCGAATACCGCGGTGGTGGACTGTAATCTTTGGGGCCACTCATTGGAATGCTGTCTGGCTATCTCACGGTAAAGTTCTGTGAACCACAAGGTCTTCCGTTGATTTCAACTTGAGCGGTGTAATTTCCTCTTTCCCAATTGCGGACGCGATTTGCACCAAAATTTACGGAACGATAAGAACTGGACCAACCGGGATCTACCCAACTGTCCCATGTACTCTCATGGATTTTTGCTCCGCTGCTATCCAGTATTGTTACATGCACCTTGAAATTCACTCGGTCTTTGGGTTGATTATGGGTCAAGTTGACTTCGACGTTTATGTACTTCGTGCTCCGAGTGTCAAAGACGGATTGGTAGCTTCGTTGATTGTAAGCGGGAGCCTCCGGCCCGGACCCGAAGAATTTGATTTGCTGCAGTCTCAGGTTGTTGACAAAGGCTTGTGCATACTCCGCTTTCGCGCGGGCTTGTGCATTCGCAAATTCTTCGGCGTACTTTTTCTTGTACTCGTCATTCTCCATCCATGTGATACCCATCACTCTATCTACGTGCAATTTCTGTTGACTGATGCCGTAAGAAATAACCGCGACGAAAATAGCCAACAGCGCAAAAACGCAAGCTGCAGAAATGCGTCCTTTGTATAGCGACAGATATCTCTGCCAAGCGTCTCGGCGAAAGCGGTTTTTGAGATCGCGGAGATTGTCCGGGGTTAACGTGGCAATGCCGTGTTTTGCTTTGGCGCTTTCGATGAATGATTCACAAACTGAGGAAAAACTTTCCATAGTCTTTCTTTTCCGTTGCAAAGCTTCCCCGGACGACCGCACCGTAACGTCCCTGGCCACACCTTTCCTTGACAGGAATGGATTGAGAGTTTTCGCGAAGCGATATTGGACTTGGAAAATCTGTTTCTTATCGAAAGTTAACTTCTCCAGCTCCAGCTTGGTTGTGGTATTCCGCTTGAATACTTCAAAAAGAAAGGTTACATAATCCCTTCCAACAAGATCCGTCCTCTTGTTCAGTTCCAAAAAGCGTTTCCGTTCAGCATCGAGAAACTTATCAGAGAAAGCGCTCTCATTTCGCGCGAAGAAGAGACCAAGTTCATCCACGTTCTTAATGGGAGCGTTGTGAGGCGCTCGGAAGCCTCGATCTGGATTGAAGGCATAAAACAGGCTCAACAGTTGATGAAAGCTATCGGATTCTTTATTGGGATTGATCTTCGCAGGAATCTCGGTGGCCAGATTTTCAAACGGCTTCGGAGCCAGTCCGAAGGCGGAATATATTTTCTCTGAGAGGGCGCCCGCTATCACGGCGTCTTCTCCTTTCGAAGAAATTTGAATTTGCCGCAAACAGAGTTCGAGTTGAAACAAGTAGAATCGCAGCTTTTCCAAGCTCGTGATTTTCCATACCTCATCAAGTTTGGCGACGAAGGCGTCAACATCCTTCCGAAGGTCGACAGAACTAAAGAAGTCAAACAAGTGCATGTCAAGCGCGACCGTTCGCTGGGGTGCAAAAAACCTCAAAGCCGCTTCTTTGACATATTCCTTTCCTAACGGTTGATAAAATCGAACCGCGCTATCAAAGGCTTTTCTGGTTGGAATATCTCGATACGAATCCAACCAGGCTTTCACAGTCGAATAGGTATCCGGATCTTCTATTAGATCCTCGTAGCCGGAGGGGCTTGACTCTAAGACGTTAATGAAGTCCTGGCTTGTCTTGACCGTGGCATAGCCAAGTTTTACGGGCTGAACAGATTCGAATCCATCACCTCTATACTTAACTTCTACTTCCTCACCCTTAAGCCACTTTTCAACCTCAGTTGAGCCCCAACGATTGTGGTGGTTAAGCAGAGTGAGCCCAGCAATCAGGGTGTTCAGGCGACCGTGACGCGAATCATAATCAATGACCGGCATCGAGTTGTATTGGCGTTCGACGATTCGCTCGAATTTCTCCTTGTCTGTTCGACGGAAATCCGAATCGGCCGCTATGCTTTCGGGGTAAAGAAGATGCAGGAGGATGACACCGAAGGAATAATAGTCGTTCTTTTCAGATATGATTCCTCGGCTCTGTTCAGGAGAGAGGTAGGCTTCAGTGCCTTTTAGCGTAGAAGTTTTCCTGGACTCCTTCTCTGTTTCCAGGTCAAAAGTCTTCCCGGAACCGTAGTCGCCGATAACAATGTCCGTGCGACTCGCGTCGAGATAAAGGATGTTCCACGGTTTTAGATCGCAGTGGTAGATTCTGTAACTGTGAAGTTTCTTAATGCCGTTAAAGACCTCTGGGATGACCGTTTTTTCAATATGCTTGGCGGTGTAATGTGCTTTCAGGTCATTCACTGAAAACAAATCGCCTCCTTCTGCGAAATCCGATATCTCAAAACAGTACCGTCCCTGATATTTGTCGGAGCCCACACCAAAGTCATAGAGCCTAAGGATGTCTGGATCAACGATCTCCTTGATGCGCCTAAGTGTTTCGCCGTTCGGTTCTTCTTTCGGGTTGCTGAACTCAAAGTAGAGTTTGAGCGCGAAGTCCCTTAGCTCACTATCGGCGATCTTGTAAATTACGGCTTCACCCGTTCCTTCCGAGATGATGGCCGTGATTGCGTAATCTCTGTTATAAAGACGGATGTTGTCGCCCACACCGAGACCGTGAGTCTTTGACTTAAAATCGGTTTCCTGTAGGTCCGCGTATGAATAAGTCTTTTCAGACTTCGATTGATATGTGGCAGTACGAGCCGCCGCTCCCGAACCATAAGTACCAGTCACATCGCTATTGCGCGCCATGGGTTTCATCCTTCCTGGAGCAGTCTAAATTGAATGCTGAAACAACCGATCGTTCCAACGGTTCTTTGTGCCGCAGCTTTCGTAGAACTTAGCTCTATTCAGTTGTTATGGATGAATGCTTCGTGCGCCGATTGGCCTGGGGGCAAGAGAGACGCTGAAAGCATTTCCTTTTTTTATCCTTGATAAGTCATTCTTCCAATTCGTGGATCCAGTAGCCGCGACGACCTTCCTATTCGGTTCGTTGAATCAAGATCACGCTTACATTATCTTCCGCGCCGTTTGCGCGACATTCAGTTAGTAATTTCTGCGCTTTCGACTGAAGCTCAAGCTCTTCGACCAAGATGGCCTTTATGCTCTTGTGACTAAGCGATTTGGAAAGACCGTCAGAACAGACTAAGAAAAGATCGTCGATGACGACTTCATTTACAAAGAGATTGGTGTCGAACTTGAGATCTGCATCTGACCCTCCAAAAAAGCTCGTTAACGGACTGTTTCCTTCGTATTCATTCAGAACTTGATCATTTGTGACTTTGAAGAGCGTTCCTTCTCGTTGCAGCCACAATTGAGAGTCGCCGACATGAATGATCCGAAAGATATCGTCAGTCGCAACTAATCCGGTTAAGGTTGTCGCCGTGCCCGCCACTTCGCTTCGCGGCGAAGTAATTCTTACGAGTTCGGTATTCGTGGCTCGAAGTTGCTGCTCTAAATTGTCAAAATTACGAATCGACTTGATTTCCCTGAGAATGAAGTCCGACGCAAAATCTCCCCGCTTGTTACCTCCTACACCGTCTGCAACAAAGCAAACGCACGAATCTTGATCGGCAAGATCGATCCTGCCATCGTCTGTTAGCTTGCCGTTTGTGAGAATCCGGTCTTGATTCGAGTCTCGAACAGTACCAACGTCTGTAAAGGCAGAAATAGAAAATCTCATTCGTCAGTTGCTTCCCAGAGTCATGAATTCAAGAGTTAACGGTACGCGCTGTGTTTCTATGACGTCCCGAAGTTGACACCCCACCGTTTTATTACTTTACGGAACAGGTTGTGGATGTGAAGACTGATCCGCACGTAGTGCAGCGAACCGCATCCCATGGTTCATCGCCAAATGATACCGTCGTTGTGCGACCATCAGAATATACTTGTTCGAAACCCTTCATCCCGCAGGTTTTGATTCCGCCGAAAAGCTTTTTAACTTGACCTCGGCATGAACCCCATTCAAACGTGGTGTCCTTAGGGCATGTAGCAGTCGCCTTGTGATTCAACGCTTTCCTGTTAATTCATGAATCCCTTTTGACAGCCAGGGCATCGCTTCCCCTTATCGCCGTGGCTGCTGCACCACCACCTGCTACAGTGATTGCACTGATAAAAACGTTTCCCGGATTTGTCTGTGTGCGAACATCCAGAGGCGTTGCATTTTATTGTTGACATAAATATTCCTCCATATTGTTCCTTAGCCGCTCTTACTTAAGACCATTAAGGCTGAAGGGGAAATCCTTTTTTCGTAGATCCTTTCAAACTGATCGGTCCACCAGGGGGAAAAATGCATCAGACCCAGAGGCTCTCCGCACGGCGGCAAAACCTCAGGGACCCTTGAATCCTATTTGATTCTTCAGGACGCTTCCGAAACTGCGCGACTTTTAAGAAGCAGTGAGCACGAGCACGGGACGCGCGCGGTCTTCAGAATTCTACGTACAAGTTCGAGATACGCTGGCGAGTCTAATCCCGATTCAAATTGAAGGTCAAGGACCATGCGCTGGGCCTCGGCTGGGCGTTGACTGTGACTGTGCTCGGCCCCTTTGGTCGCGAGACTGTAGGGCTCTTCTCTAAGACTTAGAAGTGAAAAGGCGCGGAATGCCTTTCTGAAGATCACATCCAGATTTGTGCTATCTCGGCTTTAAGACAAGAGGTCGCCTCGGCACTTTGCTATACTGCTATTCGCAAGGCCTTCTGACCCTTCCGCGCAGGTGTTAGAATGCCGCTGGCCTCAACTAACCACGAATGACTGAAGAGCAGGAAGTATTTCTTAAGCACATTCAGAAGCAGGGACTCAAGCGTACCGCGCAACGCGACTTGATTCTCGACGTGTTTTTGAATACTGAGGGCCACCTCTCGGGCGAAGATCTCTATCAGCTCGTGCGCGAAAAAGATCCGACCGTAGGCCAGACAACCGTCTATCGGACTCTGCGACTCTTAACCGAGGCCGGCCTGGCCCGCGAGGTGCGTTTTGGCGATGGCCGGGCGCACTACGAACATAATTACAAACACCCGCATCACGATCACATGATCTGTTCACAATGCGGAAAGATCATTGAATTCTATTCGCCGGAACTGGAAGCGATTCAGGACGCCATGGCCGCGAAGTACAAATTCAGATTAACCGAGCATCTGCTGCGCATGATTGGTGTCTGCGCTGATTGCCAGCGACAAGCCGAGAAGGGAACCAGTAAAGAGCTCTCCGCGCACGCGGCGAAAATCCCGCGCAGTTAATCTGCTCGAAAGCGACTTCATAATGACCTTGAGGAAAATCTTGAAACCCGTCTCACAATCGATTGCCTTTGCTTCCCTCGCATTCCTGTTGGCGTGCCCGGGTGGATCGAACAAACCCGAAGTCAATTCCGCCAACAGTCCGGCGACGCCGACGGTGGCCGCAAAGAGCGACTTTGACGGCGACCGCGCCTTCGATTACGTGAAGAAACAGGTTGAGTTTGGGCCACGTCCGCCTGGCTCTCCGGAACTGGAACAGACGCGCGCATGGATTGTCGATCAACTTCGATCGTTCGGCTTGAGTGTGACGACTGATGAATTCCAGGCCAGGACTCCGGTCGGGGAAAAAAAGATGGCGAACATCGTCGCCGAATTGCCGGGACCTTCGACCGACATCATCGTTTTCGGCAGTCACTACGACACGAAGCTCTTCAAAGAATTCAAATTCGTGGGCGCCAACGATGCGGGATCGTCAACCGGCGCTCTCATGGAGATTGCGCGGGTGCTGGCGGTGAAGAAACCGAACAAGCTGACTTATCGATTCGTGTTTTTCGATGGTGAAGAAGCATTCTGCCGCGAGTGGGATGACTGTCACAATGCGAACCCCGCAGATCCCGCCGACAAACTGCCCGACAACACCTACGGCAGCCGTCACTATGTTTCGCAATTAGTCGCCAAGAACGAAGTCTCGCGGGTCAAAGCAATGATTCTGCTGGACATGATCGGCTACAAGAATCTGCGGCTTGACCGGGCCGATCTGGGCACGCTCTGGTTGCAGGATGTGATCTGGCAGACCGCAAAGGAACTTGGCTACTCGCAGTTCTCGAACAGATCGCAGGGCGTCGGTGACGATGATCACAGTCCATTTCTAAAGGCCAGCATTCAGGCGGTCGACATAATCCAGCTGGACTCGTACGGTACCAACGGTTCCGAGTACTGGCATTCGAAGGATGACACGCTGGACAAAATCTCGGCGAAGAGCTTGAAGATCGTTGGTGATACTGTCATCGCGAGCCTGCCAAAGATTGAAGAGCGAATACAGAGCCGGCCGAAATAACTTTATTCGCGCCGGCAGTCTCACCTCCAACCCAACGAACGCATGTGAATAGTCAGCACTCCCGAGGCTTCAGCCGCACAATTGTGGCTCCCAAGCCGCCCGCGTCAGGCGGCGCATCAGTCCAATCAAAGACAAACGGCGTTCGCTCGAGAATCGAGCGCACCATCGCCCGCTGCACCCCGATGCCTTTGCCGTGAATTATGCGGACAACCGGGAACCCTCGTTCGTGCGCCTGGTATAGGTATTCTTCGATGACTGCTTTGACATCGCGCGGCGGAATGGTGTGCAGATCGAAGACGTCCGTGATCTCGATCGTAATCGGTTCTTGGAAGTCGGTGAAGTCGTCTGTCATCTTGCAGAAACCCGACCGTTAGGGAGGGTGCCTTTCTCTCAGTCATCAAACGACGGAATATCTTCACCCTGCCCAAATCGCACATATTCGATCGCTCGTGCGACGTGCTGAGGCTTCCACAGATATCGTCGGCTTCTCCCGCGCGCCCATGGATGAATGGTCGGGCTAATGAGTTGAGCTTCCCTCAGTCTTCTCGTGGAATAACTCTTAAATGCGTCGGCGATCGCCTCAGGTCTGCAGTGTGCGGAGACAACCGCGTGAGCATGGTTGGTGCGCGCGTTAACGGCTGAGAGGTGGTATTTACGATATCTGCAGACTTCCTTAATTGCGTCCTCGATGATCTTGCATTGCTCACCGCTGAAGACGACCGGCGCGGTTAACATTTTCGATTGCATGACTCCAGCTAGCTTCACATTTTGGGGTCTGCGCGGGGTGTCGTAGACATTGAAACCATGACGATCAACTGACGGAGTTTCATCGCCATGCAGCCAAGTGCCGAACGAACGAATAGTAATTAAGTACGCTAACGGGAAATCTCGGCGTTCTGCGTTGTCTCGCGTCATCTGCACCCTCCCTAACGGTCGGGTTTCTGCAGCCTCTCGGCGACGGCCGCGCCCACCGCGCTGCAGCGTGAGGCTTTCTCTTCGCCGATCAGATCGTAGGTCAACGTTTTTCCTTCGCTGAGGAGTTGCGCGACGGCGTCTTCAACTTTGGCCGCCGCTCGAAGCAACCGCTCGTCTTCATGACGCGTGCCCAGCCAGTCCAGCATCATTTGCACTGACAAGATTGCCGCGAGTGGGTTTGCTTTGTCTTTGCCGGCGTGCTTCGGCGCGCTGCCATGAATTGGCTCAAACATCGCGTGTTCGTCGCCGATATTGCCGCCGACCGCGAGTCCCAGCCCGCCTGCGGTCGTCGCGCCGTTGTCGCTGACAATGTCGCCGGGAAGGTTCGGCGCCACCACCACGTCGTACCATTCGGGATTGCGAATCTGCCACTGACAGAAAGCATCAACATACGCGTAGTCGAGTTTTAGATCGGGAAACTCGTTCTGCCCGACTTCGCGGAAGACCTCGCGAAAAAAACGGTGCGCGCCGATGATGTTCGACTTGTCGACGCAAGTGACCTTGAGCTGCTGGTTTCGCTTGCGCGCGAGATTGAAAGCGAAACGCACCACGCGTTCGGTTGCCTTTCTGGTGATCAGAATCGGCGTTACCTTGCCGCCCTCGATGTCCCTGGTTTCGCCGGTGTAGGCGTCTTCGGTATTTTCGCGAATGACGACGTAATCGACTTTGCCCGGCTCCCAAACCTGTTTCAGTTCGCCGTGAATCTTGTGCTTGACGCCCGGGTACAACTTCACCGGCCGCACGTTGGCATAAAGATCAAGCTTCTGGCGGTTGGCGATTACCTGAGCGAAGCCCGCGAGTTGTGGTTCGGGATAAGGCTTGCCAGGTTTGGTGAAGACAGTCTTCCCGTCAACTTCGTGGCCCACGGCGCCGAGGATGATGGCGTCAGCAGCTTTACATTTTTCGAACGAACCCTCAGGCCATTCGGTCTCATGCTCGGCGTAGTAATGGCCGCCGCATTCGATCTCTTCGATTTGAAAATCGATCTGAAAAAGTTCGCCCGCGGCGCGCAGCACGCGCAGACCTTCATTCAAAACCTCCGGGCCGATACCATCACCGGGCAGAGCAACGATGTAATAGGATTGTTTAGGCATAAGTATGAAAGAGATTGAATATACGGGACGCGGCGAAGATTGGACAAACGTGCGACGGGGCGTCGTTGGCAAGTGATAGCGCGCGGAGTGCGCGAAAGCATAAAGCCTGGAGCGTAAGCCCCAGGATCAGACACAAAACGATTGAACGAGCCCGCGTGAGCGGGCGACAGAGCGATTGCTAATTGTCTAACTGTTGGTTGATCGATCAAATCAGCACTCGAAGAAATGCGGCTGTCGCCCGCTCGCGCGAGCTTCGTTGGTATTCCGTCTTCTTCACCTGGGGTTCGCTGCGCTTCACCCCAGGCTTTAAGCTTTCACCCGCTCCGCGGGCTACCGGCGCAGGAAGAGCAGAACTCGCTTTTCTTCCTCGGCAATCTCTGTGGTAATAATCCTTCATGCTGTCCGCGGAAATCATCGCCATCGGCTCTGAATTGCTCTCGCCGAATCGCACCGACACGAATAGTCTCTGGCTCACCGATCAACTCAATCGCCTCGGCATCGATGTTAAGTTGAAAACGATCGTGGGTGATGACGACGCGCGTTTGGAAGAAGTTGTCAGAGATGCGGTGAAGCGTTCGCGCGTCGTGATTACGACGGGCGGCCTCGGGCCGACTGAAGATGACGTGACGCGC
>Ga0207686_10000304_pt1 | contig 35773 bp, 32 predicted proteins | sample KBSM24metaG_FD_184396 | JGI IMG/M metagenome (GOLD analysis project Ga0207686, IMG submission 184396) | Miscanthus rhizosphere microbial communities from Kellogg Biological Station, Michigan, USA - KBS M2-4 metaG (SPAdes) (version 2) | ecosystem: Host-associated > Plants > Roots > Rhizosphere >...
AGTCAAAGTAAATATTTTTGTGTTAGCTGTGCTAACAGAACTGTACTTGAATGAGAGTTCATCTCTATGCAAAAATGCATGGATTTGAAAAGATTTAAGTAGATTTTAGTGAGCTGCTACGAACCCTCTACGAAAGTGATCATCTTAAACTTGTCGAATGGTTAGTCACCACAAGAGCAGTTGTCGAAAAAAAACTTAATACGCTTCACCCGACCTGAAATAATTCACCTTTTCAAGGCGGCCGTGGTATAATTCAGGGCATGGAAATCCGCGACTTTGCCATTCAAATCCTCTCCGCCGATCGTCTTGAAGACAAGCTGTTTTGCCCCGCAGTCTTGACTGATTACTCCCCTGGCCCCGCTCTTCTATGGAAAGAGCCTGTCCGGCCTCCCGGAATGGGCTTTGAAAAGCATACCCGCCGTGATAAACTTCCCCGTGTCAAAGAAATGAACAATCCCGATAAACGGGCTGTCTGCCTCCACCGGTTTGCCGGCCATGAACTACTGGCCGTCGAGATTATGGCCTATGCCCTTCTGGCCTTCCCTGAAACCCCTCCCCACTTTCGCAAGGGTGTTCTTCATACCTTAAAAGAAGAGCAAGAACATGTCAGAAGGTATCAAAAGCGGCTCCAAGACCTCGGCGTCCAATTCGGCGATCTTCCGCTCTATCGTCATTTCTGGGCCTATGTTCCCCATTTGACCACTCCGCTGCGGTATATCAGTACTTTGAGCCTCACCTTCGAAATGGCCAACCTCGATTTTGCCCCTTTTTACGGAGCTGTCTTTGCCGAGAACGGAGACCTTCTTTCCAGCCAACTGATGGAGGGGATTTTTGAGGATGAAATCAAGCATGTCTCCTTTGGATGCCGATGGCTGAAAAACTTCAAAAAAACCTCCGAATCCAACTGGAAAACCTGGAGAGAAAGTCTCCCTCCGCTTCTTCATCCTGCACGAGCAAAAGGGCCTCAGTTTTATCCCGATCACCGCCTTTTGGCAGGTTTAGATCCCGAATGGATTGAGCATCTAAAAACCCATTCTTAGAAGCTCTACTAAAACCCAGGTTCCGTAGGTTGCTTGATTACTTGAGCCAGATGTAGGTTTTCTGAAGTCCTTTTTCATTAATAAACGTTAGGGCGATCCCTTTTGCTTGGAGATCTTTTTTGAAATATCCCAGCGCATTTTCAATAATGGACTTCAAACTGGGCTCAAGACTGTGTATGGTATTAGAAACCCTCTCTCTTGAAAGATCAAAAACAAAATCTGCTTGTTTAACGGGCAATATGTAGTTAAAGACATTCGAATGGCAAAAGACGGAAACTTTCGCGGGATCCTCATTAGGGCGCAATCTCATCACGTGAATTGTCTGCAGCTGGTAAGGATTCAGAGGAATAAAGTTAACACAGCAAATGGCTTCGCTTTGCAGCAAAGTAAAAAAAGTCCGAAATCTCTCAATCTCAGGTTCATCATCACACTCGCTTCCTTTAAGTCGATTTAAACAAACACCGATCCCAGATGGGGTCAAACTTTGTTGTTTAATGCCTGGCCCTAGCCGGCCAAGCTGTATTGGAGTTGGCTCTTCTAAAGGAGTTGTACCTTCAAATCCGCAACTCACCCCACCAGTTTTCGGCCACGATCCTGTTACAATACAAAAATTTAGTGACATATACCAGAGAGACTACTCTTTTTTTCCAATTATTGGAATTTTTTTAGAGATCGTCGCTCAGAGTCATTTTTTGAGTTCATTTGTGTATATTCAATGTTTTAATTATTAAATTAATACTATTGAAAACAAACAACATAATTGCTATAATAAATTGTTCCAAAAAAAACAAAAAAGGTTTTATGACACAAAATATCACTGCACAACTCCCACAGACTACGAACTACTCTACTTTTAATCCCACAAGGCCAATCTTAGCGACAAACCCCCTCAACAAACCGCTTTTTGAAGTGATTGCCCAGGTGGCAAATGGGGAATTCGAAAGCCCACGCCAAGACGACGGTTCCTATTTAGAAGGCCGTGTCGCGCCTCATTCCTCTTCTTCCTCAGAAAACACAGGTTCCGTCGCTAAAGTACATGCCGGAGATGCCTCCGTTCTAAACAATCCTTCGTATTATACATTAAAACCTCCCCGCCTAGAATTAAGCCCCCAATTCCCGCTTCCCCCTACAAGCTTCTCTGAAAAGTCTAAGTCTATTTTCCAAAACCTTAAGACCTCATTAAAACGCAGTCGAGATGAGGATAAACCTTCATTCTCGGAATTCTCGGATTATCCGAAACCTTTGATGTCACCGCCGCTCCCTGACTTTTCAGTAATGAATCCAATCTCTTCGAACAACAAAGCACCCCCTTCAACCCCGCGCAAAAAAGGCCGCACAGAGACCCCTTCTCATTTTAGATCGCGATATACTGCTTTGGAAAACGGATCATTTAACATGAATGGTCGGGCTATTCAGACGACTTATCTAACAGAAGGCTCTTATTCCAGCGTCTATACTCTAGAAAGAACTGCCACTCAGATTATTCCAGGCGTTAACAATGGTGACCTAGTCATCAAAGCCTTCAATGGAAAAAAAGCGCCATTCCATGACGCCACATTAAAACGGTATCTGCAAAATGCCATTGACAACTACCTGGCAATTCAAAAGTTAAGCACGACTCAAGAGAAGAAATTGCTCATCGCAGAGATTTACAATATCGATACAGCAGTCAAAGATGGATACATTATTCAACGAAAAGTCTCTGGAGAAGTCGATATTTTAAATCCTGATCATAGACAACAAATCAGACAATTCTTTGAAGCTTCTATCAGACACGGCATCACGATGGATCTTCACCCAAAGAATTTTGGAGTTGACAGTGGGCGAGTTGTCTTATTCGACTTCGTAGAAGACCAAGATCTCGACGGTAAAGAAACCATAGAAGGTGCTATCACTATTTTCAATAAAAAAGCATGTGAACTTTGGCTCGAAAAACTTCGAGGCCTACCAAAAGAACAGGCCGTAGCTATCATGAACGAGCTCACCGAAAATCACTATCAAGAGTACATCGAAACACTCTGGAGCCAGACCCATTAACTAAGAGTCCTTCATCTCGGGACTAACGAGTTTTCGTGCTGCCGACTCAATGACTTCGATCTCTTTGATCGGATTGAGGGATGAGGCAGCGCCGAGTTCACTAAATCGGCGTGCGCTGGTGAGCACATTTCTCTCTAACGATCCAGTGGCTTGATTGTAAGCTGTGATCGCTTGATCAAGCGCTTTTCCGACATGAGCCCAATGGCCCGACATATCTGAAATTCTCTTATAGAGCTCATGACCGAGATCGCTGACTTTTTGCGCATGCCTAGATAAGCTCTCCTGCTTCCATCCGTAAGCAACAGCCCTTAGCAGAGCAATAAGGGTCGTAGGAGTGGCAATGATCACCCCCTGGCTTGCACCGTACTCAATGAGCGAGGGATCGGCTTCCATGGCGATAGAGAAGATCGTCTCCGAAGGCAAAAATAAGACGACAAACTCCGGCGTCGGCTGGAAATGTTCCCAATAGGTTTTCTTGCCGAGCGTCGAGATATGGTCTTTGACATGCCTCGCATGCTGCCGGAACTTTTCCAATCGGATAGGCTCCATCTCCGTGTCGATACCATCTAAATACGACTCGAGAGGCACTTTTGCATCGATGACGACTTGCCGATCCCCGGGAAGGCGGACAATTAGGTCCGGTTTTCTCCGCTGTCCATCAGTCAAATCATACCCCTGCTCAAAGAAATCGCAGTGCTGCAACATTCCAGCAAGCTCGACAACACGTTTAAGCTGGATTTCCCCCCACCGACCTCTGCCTGCAGGCGACCGGAGCGCTTTTACTAACTTGGTGGTCTCGGATTTGAGTTGGTGCTCGGCATGCATAAGGGCATGGAGCTGCTCCTTCATCTGGCCATGATCAGATTTACGCTCATTTTCTAAGAGCCGCATTTGCGCATGGATTTTCTCAATCATGACGCCAATGGCTTTTTGTTTCTCTTCCAAATCTTTTTGCTGGGACTCAAAGAGCGTGTTGTTTGCTTGCTCTAACGCCTCTGCTGAGACAGTCCGGAAAGATTCTTTCAGCTCTTCTTGATTTTTGATTTTTTCTTCCGCTAAGGCGCACCGAACGAGGAGTTTTTGATGACGATAGCCTAAATAGCAAAGCACGCAGAAAAGTGCGATAGCTGTGATAGCTAGGGCGATCATTCGGACTCCTCTTCTTCGGGTTCAAAATCTTCGAGTGTTTTTGATTTTTTCCCCGCGATCATCCGGATGAACGACAAAATGACCCCTAGGATAATATAGCCCCAGGTCATGCCAAACAACATGAGGGGAAAGTAGTGCAGGAGGCCATAGAGTAAAAAGATTGCAAAGACCACCGTCAGCAAGACGAGGTGGAACGAAGGAACTCTAAAATGGAGCGCTTTTAAACTGGGGAATTTCCAGCGGCTGATCATTAAAAAGCCCAAAATCGCCCAAATACAGGTCAGGGTAATGGCCGTCGAAGTCTCCCCTAATTTGAACCATTCCCCTACATAAGGGGTCACAAAAAAGAGATTCGTTGAAACGGCAGCGATCGCTGCAGCCGGGATCGGAAGGCCTGTGAAATTTTTCTTCTGAGCCGCTTCCTCTTCCACATTCCCCTTGGCTTGGGTCGCCCTGACGCTAAATCTCACCAGCCGCAAAATGCCGCAGATCGAGTAAATCATTGCACCAACGACGGCAAAAAACGACAGGCTGGTCCCTTGTTCTAACGATAAGCTCTTCAATAAAAGAACCGAAGGCGCCACACCAAAAGAGACCGCGTCGGCCAGCGAATCAAAGACAAACCCGAACTCGCTTTCCGCCCGAATGACCCGGGCAATTGCCCCGTCTAAAAGATCGGCAAACGCTGAGACCAAAATCAAGATGACCGAGGTAAACAAAACTTGGTAGCTTCCCTCGCCCGGCTCGACCATATTGACCTTGAAGATCACAAAAAGGCCACATGCCAGTGCAAATGCGGTAATCACATTCGGGATTAAATAAACTTGTCTTCTCATCTCCTCAATTTAGCATAACTGCGAAGTATTTGCAAACTTGATGCAAGTCTCTTATTATTTGATAGTTGGAGCGGCCTGTGCCAATTGAGCAAGTAACAGAGCCGTGGCTGCAAGAACCTGCCTATTTTGGTCATCAGAATAACCGATCAACTGGGGTTGAGAGACAGGTGGGATTTTGCTCATATTTTATGGCCCCATTTTTCATGATGTTTCGGTTTGGGCTTGGAGGCTACCTTGTTCTTATAGTCGTCAATTTCACGCTCGGCATTTTTAAAATGTTTCATATCCATCGCTGCAAAATCGCCTTTAGCGAGCATGTTTTTGACTTCCTCTTCGGACATTCCGGTTTTTGCGATCGCTTGTTTCGAATAGAGTTGAAGTTTTTCTTGTAGTTCTTGAGACTCTTTTATAGCGAGTGTTTTCTCTTCTTCTGTTCCTGTCTCCATCGTCGTACGGATCTGCTCAAAGAATTTAATGGTCTCATGAACAAACCCTTCCATTTGGGCCATTGTTAGTGCTTTAGGGTTTTTAAAGAATTCATCCAGTTTTCTGATTAGACTATTAGTCATATAATATTGCCCCTCTTATTTTATGTTATTTTATAAATGTTAATTTATCAATATTAATAAGTAATATATTGTTTCAGACTGACAATCAAAGACTTACTCTATCTCATTCATCTACAGCGGGATAAAAGAACGCTTTAAGATAGCTTCTAAAGATCAAATAGTAAAATCCTCTCACTCTTAATGAGTTAAAATAAAAACAAAAATCACACTAATTAATTTAACTCTTTGACATCCAACTATCTGTATCTACAGCATCCTCCTATTTTTTCCGCAACCACCTAAAAACCAATCACATCCAACAATTAAATAAAGATTTGACTTAATATTAATAAATTCTTTATACTAAACATAGGGACACTCTAACTTAAATAACAAAGGTAATAAAAACTATGTCAGGGATCACACCAGAAATGCTTGCTTATCTTGCAGCCCACGAACCCCATCTCGCCACTGCCTCTGGCAACGTAAACTACAACCTGCCTTACGGCCCTGGAAACGATCTTTCTAAGAACCAGACCTGGGGTACAGGTATACCGCTGCTTCCAAATGGTCAAATTAACATTAGCGCCCTGATTCAACAAATTAACAAACTCTTTACATGGGTAACCAATGGTGACCAAGCCGACACCAACACCCAGCTCGACATCTACGCGCTGCTGCGCAACATTGGAGCCGTTTGGGGTCAGCTCAACTCTCAACAACAAGCTCAGCTCAACCAAGTCTTCAACGCAAGCTTCACAGGCCCAAATGGACAAACCGAAACCGTCCTTCAGGCGATCGCAACAGACATCATCAACACGATCGTTGGAGGTACGTACTTCCTTAACAATAATAACTTAGGGGATGCCCAAAACGTCCTAAACTCGGTCATCAGCGACTTAAGCAGCGAAATCGGAGGCGGCGCCTCATTCCTACAACCTTTCTTAGATGCCGCTAATAAATTGAATTCGACAGGGATACAAAATTATCTCTATACCCTGCCTCCAGGCCTGACCATGACCACATTCATGGAAATCCAAGCATTCCAATTTGAGCAAGACTTCGCGATGAATCCTAACGTCACAGAGGCAACCAACCAGCAGATGCACGACTGGATCCAAGACCTGACTGCAGGTCTTCCGGCGGACTTAGCGCTCATTATTCTCATTATGGTCGTCATGATGAGCGTAACCGGCGACCAACAGGTGACTCTGTCGGGTAAAAGTAATGAAACCGACGCACTAACAAAAGGCATCATCAATCGACTCGCTTCCCTTCAATCGGCATGGAATGCTAACCAAGGAAAGTGGACGCCGGCCACAGCCACAGCCTTCTATAATAGCTTAGCGGCAGTGCAATTTGTTGTCGGTGGAAATACGAACGGACAAACGCTCATTGGCGATCAGAGGTTCCAATCAGACCAAACGGCCGTCAATCAGCTCTATAACGACTTTAACCTTGATCCTCAGTTCAACTCTGGAGCAAGCGGCGGGATCACCGTCACAGTTCCAGGCATAAGTACTCCTGTTAACCTTGGAACACTGTATAATTGCGCACAACTCGGCATACCAATTCCGGGGACTAGTATAAAAGTCACCATGGATGGATCGAATGGTTCAGTGAACTTCTGTACGATGATGAACCAAATTTCGGTTAACCCGGCTAACCCGACAATTCCGCCTGCAAGTCTTACGACGGTCAGTGCCGACATGACGAACGCGTTAAACGCGACATCATCACAGTCGCAATCGCTCGGGACAGCTGTTCAGTCTTTTGAATCTGTGATCCAAAAATTCGAACAGTTGATCACTCAGATCTTGCAATGTGTATTGACCTTCGAGAAGCAAACGACATCAGCGTCGGCTTCGGCAGGGAACTAAACTAATAAAAAAAATAAAAAGAGGAAAACTATGTCAGCCAACAACAATCTCCTAGTAACCCCAGGCTCGGGAACAAGCCAAAGCACTCAAGGCTCTTTCGATAACGTCGCTTCGAACCAAGAGCTTCAGCAGGCTTTTATCAACATGCTGAGCGCCCTGACGAATGGGATCGCCTTTATTGCGCAGTTCCAGAACGCCAACAGCGAGGCAGGAGTGGCCTATAACGATTTTGTGTGGCAACAATATATGGAACCCGTCATGCAAGACAAAGATAACCACGCAAACGACCCCAACTGGACTTACAGCAGTGCTGATTCAATAGATATGACTACCTACTCATCACTTGTACAGGAAGAAAACGCTCAAGTATCAGAGATTAACCAAGGTGTTTCAACGATGTCGAGCGCGCTGACGAACTTACAATCGTCTATCACCGGCGACAGCAATAACTCGAATACAACAACCGGAGATGCTATCGATACAATGCTAGCCTCCATGGTATTACACGCTTAAAAACATTAAAATTAGGTAATCGTATGGCAACCCATTCTCTGTATCTTAACACTCTTCCTTCAACGGAGAAGGAGAGCAAAGTTCAGCTGACCGTCGTCAAAGACAGCAGCGATGCGACCCAAAACGTATCGCTGAACGTACTGATGAATCAGATCTGCGCGATGATCCAGCTGCTTCACTATATCGAAGGCGAACTCGAAACCAACCAATCCAAATTGGCTTCGGAAAACAACGAGGCTGCACAATTAAACGTTGATGCGATCAAAGGAGAGGGTAATCATGCGATCGAAAAAGCGAAACAAGCTCAGCAAGTTGCACAGCGCCCCTGGTGGGAAACCCTCATCCAAGTCGTGCTGTCTATCGTAGCGGTCGTCATTGGCTTCGTTACTGCCGGTATACTCGGAGCTGTCTTAGCTGCAGTCATCATCGTGCTCACATCTGTCCCAATGCCAGGCTTGAATGGTCAAACAATCACCGGATTTACTGCATCTAAAATTGCGCAGGCGCTCGGCAAAGCCAACGGCTGGAGCCAAGCGAAGATCCAGGAAGTCACAGGTTACATCAACCTGGCTATCGGTGTAGTATTAGCCGTTGCTTCTTTCGGAATTGGATTTGCAGGAGCGACTGTATCAGCTGCTAATGTTGCTACAACTGTTGCTGAAGATGCCCTCGAAGAAGGTGTTGAACTGACCGATGTATCTCTAGAAATGGGCTCTTCTGTTGTAGAAGACGGCGCAAATCTTACCGAAGAAACAGCAGAAACAACTGCAGAGACTGCTTCAACGACCAACAACAATGCGATGAGATTCGCTAAATTTAGCGCAATCAACGCCTTTGTTTCACAAGTCGCCGGTTCTAACTGTTTGACGGATATCATTATGGGATCATTAATGGACCACAATCCTCATGCTTCCGACACATTAAAAGAAGTGCTCGAAGCCATTGCGGCTCTTCTTACCATTCTCGTTGCAGTTCTAGGGGCTGTTGCGAGTGGGAAAATTTGCCTTTCCAATATCGGCACTGATTTAGGGGAAGATAGTTCATTGCTCGGCAAACTCGCTGCAAAACTCGGAACCTCTGCATCGCGCCTAACCAGCACCGTTATGACAGGCAATGGTATAGCACAAGGTGCACTCAGCGGATACCAAGGCGGATGCGATATTTATGCGGCTGTCTTGCAATCCGAAGTCACACATTTGCTAGGTCAGGAGAAGGTTTCTCAAGAAATCAGCGAGCTGATCAGCCAAACCATGAACCAGATTAACGGGATGCTGAAAACCATTTCTGATGAATTCGACCAATTGTTAAGCAATATCAAGATTATTGGACGATTTGGCGCAGCAGAAGCAGCAGCGATGATGAAAGCAAGCCAATCAGCATAATACAAAAACTAACAGGAGAAAAATTATGACAAACTTTTTAAGCACAGCACAACTGACACCGGGAGCCGCATGTTGGAAAGCGCTTCTTGAGATCGAATCGGAAATGTCTCATGCCTACATTGAAGCCATGAAAGCGTCTGAAAAGCTGATGGAAGCTCAACCACTTTTCACGCAAGCGACACTGAGCTCCTATAACGCGCAAGCAAAGAACCAGCTGATTTCGGGATGCATCAGTGGCGGAAGCGAGCTCGCAGCAGGCCTGACTCAATTTGGTCTTAGCTACAAGGGTGACCTGGATGGTGACAAGGCCTTTAAAGAAACGATGGCACCTGAAGAACTTAGAGTGACAGCCGAAGAAGTGACCCCTCCTGCAGCAAGAGCAAGTGCAACTCCAACTTCTACAGCAGCTGCAGTAGTCGAAGGTAGGAACGAAGCTCCCACCACGCAAACAGAGGAAACTAGAACTGAAAGATCGGCTATTCAAACGAGAGAAGAGAGCCAAAACAATACATCGACAAGAGAAGATGCAGATGAGAAAGCTAAAGCAAAAGCCGAGAAACAGAAGAAACTTGGAGAACAAAGACGTCAAGGAGTGATCCAAAAATATCAAAACTATGTACAGATGTCCGGAGCTGTCCTCCGTGGTCTTGGAACAACCGTATCAAGCCCGTTCAATTCGCAAGCGACCCAAAATGGCGGTTTTGCACAGGCTGTCGGGAACGTCACCCAAGGCAACCAGACTGCGCAAAATTCATACAACACGCTGACGCAGACATACAAAGATGCATTTACAAATGCAGCTCAGGTCTTGGCCGGTGTTGTTGCGGCTCAAAGCCATTAAGCCTAGCTATCAGACCTGACTATAATAACCGCGAGGGAAATCCCCCTCGCGGTTTTTTTATGTCTAGAGGATGTCTTAAAAATTAGAGATCTTTTTTCAAATTTAAAGTGTATTATGCGTACAATATAATGACCAGAAAAAGGATATTAAAAAAGCAGAAACCTTACTTCAGAAATATATCAAAAAATAGAAAAAGACGAAAATTACGCAAACATGATCCTGGCGCATTCTTTAAAGATCATGTAAAAGTAGCCGAAGCTTTACTACAATGCCTTGAAGAGAATGATTCCTCAGCATTTCTGGAAATCATCAATACCTATATCTATGTCAATCGGACCAAAGTAGCGAAAGAAACAGGTTTATCTCGTACCACTGTACAAAATGCTCTATCCAGTAAAGGAAATCCTACGATTCGGACAATTGCAAAAATAGTCCACCGCGCGGTTGCATAAAAGTTTTATACTGTAGTCGGCTTGAAAATGTGAATTTGGGCTGCGTCAAAGCCTCGCGGAGCCGCGAGGCTTTGACGCAGCCCAAATTCACATTTTCAAGCCGACTACAGTATAATTCGACAACTGTCTTTTAGGGTTCGTCGCTTTTTTTGAATTTTTTTTACAACATCGATCTTTACCAAAAAAACCTCGGGATCTTACCCCACTTGCAACATCAAAGCAAGCGAAGATTTTTTCTCAAGTGGCTTAAATTCTTAAGCTTGAAATTTGTGTTTCTTTTTTGTAGACTTTAGTCCTTTCACTACTATATATGGTGTGTTTAGGTGTACGCGACTACTATCCATAGTAGAGGGCGAGACAGCTTAAAAAAGCACTCTAAGATCAAAAGCCTCTGATTTTTAGGTGCCAAAAATAAATAAAACAATGAGAGATACCATGACAAAATCTTCACACACAAAACAAGACCTCCATTCACTTAAAGACAAAAGCAGCATGGACCGCTTCACTGTGGTGAAGAGAAATGGGAGTATCGTTCCTTTCAGGCGCGATCGGATCCAACGTGCGATCGATCTCGCCTTTCATGATACAAGAAAGGTTGCTTTTGATACCCAGCTGGCCGAGCTCGATCAATCCGAAGTCGAAAAAGTCACCGATCAAGTCATGGAACTACTTTTGATGCAAGCGGCAAAAGGCTCCAGCTTGACCGTTGAAGGAATCCAAGACGTAGTGGAAGTGACCCTTATGAATATGGGCCACCAAGATGTCGCCAGAGACTATATTATCTATCGAGAACAACACACCCATTTAAGAGAAGACTCTCCTCAAAACCTCAAAGTCCACCGCAAAGATGGCACTCTCGTTCGTTTCAATCCGATGAAAGTCGCCACCTCTATCGAAGAGTCGTTTAGACGGGCAGGTCTCATTGAAGGACAAACCCCCGAGTCTGTCATTGATTCGGTTAACGACCTGACACAAAAGATCGTCGACCGCGCGCTTGCCTTGCATAAATCAGGAGAGCATCTCCATGTCGCGACCATGCAAGACGAAGTCGAACACCTATTAATGAAAGAAGGATACTATAAAGTTGCCAAAGACTACATCCTCAGTCGCTCTTCGACAGAAGAACATCCTATTCATGAAGAAAAACATCACGACGGCAAAAGAGAATTTATCGTCATCGGGAAAGAAGGGACTCCGAGAGTCATCAAAGAATCTTTCCTTAGAAACCGGATCAAAACCGCCTGCCGTCATTTAAAAGAAGTCTCGGTCGATGACCTTTTAGAGACCCTTATCTTGAACTTCTACGAAGGAATCAAAGAATCTGAAGTCGACCAAGCCGCTATTATGGCAGCCCGGTCAAAAATCGAAATGGAACCGGCGTATTCAAAAGTCGCTTCCAGACTGCTGTGCGACACCCTTTACCGCGAAGCAATGGAGACCAGTGCTTCCGATGCTTCTTTAGAAAATGCCCACCGGACCTATTTCAAAAAATACATCAAGTTCGGGATCTCTGTGCATCGCCTGAGCCCTGCCCTTTTAGACTACGATCTCGATAAGCTCGGCAAAGCGATGGACCTCAAACGGGACGATCTCTTTTCATATCTCGGCATTCAAACGCTCTATGACAGATACTTTATCCACCACGAAGACCGCCGTTTAGAAACGCCCCAGATCTTCTGGATGCGCGTTGCGATGGGGCTTGCGCTCTCTGAAGGCGAACAAAAAAATGAAAGAGCCATTGAATTCTATCATTTACTCTCACAGTTCCTCTTTACCTCAGCAACACCAACGCTCTTTAATTCGGGAACGATGCACTCGCAGCTTAGCTCGTGCTATCTCTCGACGGTGATGGACGATCTTGCCCACATTTTTAAAGTCGTTGCAGACGATGCCCAGCTTTCAAAATGGGCTGGCGGCATCGGCAATGACTGGTCGAATGTCCGGGCGACAGGCGCTACGATCAAAGGAACCAACGGCAAAAGCCAAGGCATCATCCCCTTCCTAAAAGTCGCCAACGATACCGCCGTCGCAGTTAATCAATGTTTTGCTCCCGACACCTTGATCTATACATCAAAAGGGATTGTCCCAATTTCAGAGATCAAGATCGGAGACCTAGTCCTCGGCACCAGCGGAAAATACCGCGAAGTTACCGAGACCTTTGCCTATAACCAGCATGACAAAATGGTCGCTGTCACCCCCAAACATTCTCTCTATCCAATCACCGTCACTGCCGGACACCCTTTCTTTGCGATCCAAAATGTCCCCGAAGAACAATCGATCTCTCGGACTTTAGGGGGATTAAAAAACGGAAAACTCAAAATGGAGTGGGTCGAAGCCGGCCAGTTGCAAAAAAACGACTATATTGCTCAGGTCATCCCTCAAGAAATTGTTCCAGTCCCAGAATTTACTGAAGAAGATGCAAGACTTTACGGTATTCTTTTAGGCGATGGCCACCTGTCCAAAAATGGCAACCAGTGGGGCGTTTCCGGCAACCCCGCTTCCGATGAACATTTAGCCTTCGTCCGTTCCTATTTAAAGTCACGCGGCATCCATACGTGGGAAACCGAAAGAAACGAAAACTACATGCAAATCCACTGGGCTGCAGGACGCGGCGCAGTCCGGGATGCCACCACAGGAAGAATTATCGGCAGCGGAGCCCCCACGCTTCCTTTTGAACACGCAGATCTCTATGACGACCAAGGAAGAAAACATATCGCTCCCCGCCTTGCGCATCTTCCACGCCCGCAAACCCTTGCGCTCATCCAAGGACTCATTGAAACAGACGGCAACGTCTCTCGAGAAAAAGAAATCACCTTCTGCAACACCTCCCAGCCACTTGTTGAAGGACTCCGTTATCAACTCCTCCGCATGGGCATCCCCACTGCAGGAAAATTAAGAAAGCGGAAAAACGGCCATAAAGGCACCCGAGTCGACGGCTCGGAAGTCCATTTCCAAGGAGAAACCCTCTGCTACGACATCCGTATCCCGGGAGCAGCTGAGATTGCCGAGCGGGTCGGCGCTAAGAACGTCACCAAAAAGAACTGGTTTACTCACAATCACTACCTCTTTACCCGCATCAAAAAACAAGAGCAGATCCCCACCGTCCCGTTTGTTTACGACCTCAAAGTCTACATCGATGAATCGTATATGACAACATCGGGTCTTGCTCATAATGGCGGCAAAAGAAAGGGAGCGATGTGCGCCTATTTGGAGACATGGCACCTCGATATCGAAGACTTCCTCGAACTGAGAAAAAACACCGGTGATGAAAGACGGCGTACCCACGATATGAACACCGCCAACTGGATACCCGACCTCTTCATGAAGCGGGTTTCTGAAAACGGCCCTTGGTATTTGTTCAGCCCCAGCGATACTCCTGATCTACACGACCTGTACGGCGCTGCATTTGAGAAACGGTACATCGAATATGAGAAAATGGCCGAGACCGGCAAACTCAAACTCCATAAAAAGATGGAAGCCGTTGAGCTCTGGCGAAAGATGCTGAGCATGCTTTTTGAAACAGGCCATCCTTGGATTACGTTTAAAGATCCTTCCAATATCCGTTCGCCGCAAGACCATGTCGGCGTCGTCCACAGCTCCAACCTCTGCACGGAGATCTTGCTCAACACCTCTGCCGAAGAGACGGCCGTTTGCAACTTAGGCTCGATCAACCTTGAGCTCCACACTACTCCCGATGGAATTGATGAGAAAAAACTCGCCTACACCATCCGAACAGCTGTCCGGATGCTCGACAACGTAATCGACATCAACTTCTATCCAACGCCGGAAGCCAAAACCTCTAACTTAAAGCACCGCCCGATTGGTCTGGGGATGATGGGATTCCAGGATGCGCTCTACATCCAAAATATCAGCTACGCCAGCCACGAAGCCGTCGAGTTTGCTGATAAATCGATGGAGATGATCTCGTACTATGCGATCTTAGCCTCCACAGAGCTCGCCAAGGAAAGGGGCACCTATATCTCCTACAAAGGTTCTAAATGGGACCGCGGCCTGCTCCCGATCGATACACTCGATCTCTTAGCCGAAGAACGGGGCGGCTATCTCGAAGTCGACCGTCAAGCCCGCATGGATTGGAATGTCGTTCGCGCTGCGATCAAAAAACACGGGATGCGCAATAGCAACACCATGGCCATTGCTCCGACCGCAACGATCTCCAATATCACCGGCATCACCCAATCGATCGAGCCGATGTACAAACACCTCTTCGTCAAATCGAATCTCTCAGGAGAATTCACAATCCCGAACCTGTACCTGGCTGAAAAACTCAAAAAACTCGGCCTCTGGGACCAAGAGATGCTCGACGATCTGAAATACTTCGACGGATCGATCGCAGAAATTGAAAGAATCCCTGAAGACGTCAAACGGGTCTATTTGACAGCCTTTGAGATCGACCCCGAATGGATCATCGAATGCGCCAGCCGCCGTCAAAAATGGATCGACATGGGGCAATCGCTCAACCTCTATATCGCAGAGCCTAGCGGAAAAAAACTCCATCAGATGTACATGCTCTCGTGGGTCCGCGGCTTAAAAACCAACTACTACCTACGGTCGGTCGCTGCAACGCAGATTGAGAAATCGACAACAGATATTAATAAACGTGGATTACAGCCGCGTTGGATGAAAAGTAAATCGGCTTCCAGCAATATTAAAGTCGAACGGGAAGAAGCTCCGGCTCCTAAAGCCTGCAGGCTCGGCGATGAATCGTGCGAAAGCTGCCAATAAAAGGATTAAAATCATGACAAAAGAAAAAAGTTCAGCGACAAGCAAACGGGTCAATGTCGACCAAAAAAGATTGATCAACTGCAACAAAGTTGACGTCAACCAACTCATGCCCCTCAAATACACTTGGGCCTGGGAACACTACCTCAACGGCTGCGCCAACCACTGGATGCCCACCGAAGTCCCGATGGGAAAAGACATCGAGACCTGGAAGTCTAAAACAGCCCTGAGCACCGATGAAAGGCTCGTGATCATGCGCAACCTCGGCTTCTTCAGCACCGCTGAGAGCTTAGTCGGCAATAACATCGTTCTCGCAATCTTCAAGCATGTCACCAACCCGGAAATCCGACAGTATCTGCTCCGCCAATCGTTCGAAGAGGCGATCCATACCCATACTTTCCACTACATCGTTGAATCGCTCTCCCTCGACCAGGGAGAAATCTTCAATATGTACAACGAAGTCAACACGATCCATGCCAAAGACCAATTCGAAATGACGCTCACCGAAGACATCATGAAGCCTGACTTCACAACATCGACTCCTGAAGGTGCCCAAAAATTCTTAGAAAACCTCATCGGCTACTACATTATCATGGAAGGGATCTTCTTCTATTCCGGATTTGTGATGATCCTCTCGTTCCACCGTCAAAATAAAATGACAGGGATCGGCGAGCAGTTCCAATACATCCTCCGAGATGAAACCGTCCACCTCAACTTCGGCATCGACCTCATCAACGGCATTAAAGAGGAAAATCCTCACCTCTGGACCACCGAGTTCCAAGCCCACATCATCGACCTCATTAGAAAAGCCGTCGAGCTCGAGTTCCAATATGCCCAAGACTGCCTCCCCCGCGGCATTCTCGGCCTGACCGCCCCGATGTTCCGTGAATATGTGCAGTATATTGCCGATCGGCGCTTAGAGCGCATCGGCCTCAAGCCGCTCTACCGTTCCAAAAATCCGTTCCCCTGGATGAGCGAAACCATCGACTTGAATAAAGAAAAGAACTTCTTCGAGACCCGAGTGACTGAATATCAGTCGGCCTCGAACTTGACCTGGACCTAAAGAAAAAGCCTGCTCTTCTGAGCAGGCTGATTTTCAACTTCCCATCTGATAAACCAATGACGGTGACCATGACTTGTCGCCAAAGCTCTTTGCATACTGGGCTAGTCCAGTCACACCTTGCAACTGCCATGTGCCCAAAAGATTTGGTTGATGGAGGTACGCTTTCAGCAGGATCAACTGCCTTATGATGTCCTGGTTTTCAATTTCTTTTAACTGAGCCAGAAACTGATCCAGGGGGATATTCTTACTACGCTCAAGTGTTCCAAATAAGTTGCGCATCTTTGTGACGCTACGGTTGAGCTCTGTCTCATTCTGATTTTGCAGCCAATGGCAAAGACCAGATGAGCTCGAGAGAACAGCTCGGCATTCTTCAATCGCTTTGTCAATCAAAGGACGCAAAACCGCTTCGTCTTTTGTGAGTTCTAAATAGCAATAAAGTTGCCGCAGTCTTTCAATCCAAGGCATCATCGTTCTAAGCTCTAAAACATCGACATCTTCCATTTTCCCAAGCCCCACCGACTCAAGAAAAGGCATCTCTGTGGAAAGAAGAGTTGTGAAATCTTCTGCTGACCAGAGACCAAGGTAATGGAAATATTGGGTTTGCAGATTGGTAAAATCATAATGAGGATAAGTTTTAATATCTACCTGCTGAAGGGCCCTATCTATAATCTCTCGTTGCAAAGCCTGATTCAAAGCTTCAAGCTTGTCCAGACATCCCTTAAGTTTAGCACAGATGTCTTTTGCGGAGAGCTTTGGGCTTAAAATCGTATCACACTCTGTGCGAAAAGCATCCCATTCATCCGTCTTGATATCGGGATATTGTTGAAATAGACGCACTATGCTGCCGATTTGGGTTTTGAGTTCAACAACACATCGATTCATCTTAGCGCTAAAAGCAGCCTCTTGTCCTTTTTGTGTAGTCATCAAGAGCAAACTTTCATAAATCTTCATTTTCTCAGATATCGACGTGCCAAATTCAGACGACTGAAAAAAGTCCTGGTTTGCTGGATAAGCTCCGACGTATGTATGATCCGGTTCTGGGATCCCTTTTGGTTGGGGTGGATTCGTTGGCTGGACTCTACTTGCAAGAGGTGGATAAACACCCTCTCTAACAAAAGACTTTCTAAGCCAGAGGGCCATCAAGCAAATAAGCGTGATGGAAACCACGACAAGCGCTTTCCCCTTCGAAGATGCTTGAAAAAAAGAATCGACACGAGATGCATCAAAATTTGTAACATTTGAAATTTTCATGCCACTATTTTACATAAATTTCCCTTAAATAGCAGGACTAAAATCAATCTTTACCACCAGACGACCTCCAAGAGGACCTCCAAGAAGACTTCTAGGAGGCCTTAAAAAATTCGTTAACACCCCCCTAAGCAAAAACAGGGCATCGACCATTAAAAAAGGGTTTTAATGCTTTGAGTCCCCCAAGCAAAAATTCCAATCTTGTCGAGAATGCGTTTCCGTCCCTATACTCAACTGCTATGTGGAAAGAAAAAGAGACCTATCAAGAGTTCGTCGTTAAAAAAGTCATGCCTCTCGAGGAGCTGAAGGCCACCCTGGTGGAACTCGAGCACACCCCTTCAGGCGCACAGATCATGCACATCGAAAATGACGATCCTGAAAACCTCTTCTGCCTCTCTTTTGAGACTCTCCCCTACAACTCTAACGGCGTTGCCCATATCTTAGAGCACACAGTCTTGTGCGGATCGAGAAAATTCCCTGTCAAAGATCCGTTCTTTGCCATGACCCGCCGGAGCTTAAATACTTTCATGAATGCCCTAACGGGATCCGATTTTACCTGCTATCCTGCCTCTTCGCAGGTCGAAAAAGACTTTTACAATCTCCTCGAGGTCTATATCGATGCCGTCTTCCATCCGCAGCTGAAAAAAGAGAGCTTTTTACAAGAAGGCCACCGGTTGGAATTTGCGAGTCCCGGCATGCTCTCCAACCTCGAATGGAAAGGGATCGTCTACAACGAGATGAAAGGCGCCCTGGCTTCGGCGGATACAAGGCTCTGGCATGCGATGATGCATCTCTTAGTGCCGAATTTGACCTATGCCCATATCTCCGGAGGCGATCCGAGGGTCATTCCCACCCTGACTTATGAAGAGCTGATCCGTTTCCATGAAACCTATTACCACGCCTCCCGCTGCCTCTACTTCTTCTATGGAAACCTTCCCCTCAAAAAACACCTCGATTTCCTCTGGGAAAAAGTCTTGAAATCGACCTATAGGCTTCCCCCACTTCCACGAATCCCCCGGCAGCCGAGATTCACAGCTCCGATTGAAAGAGAAGCCTTTTATCCGGCGACCACCAACGAAGATAATGAACACAAGACCATGGTTGCCTGGAGCTGGCTGACGGTGCCGATACAAGATCAAGATACGCTGTTGGGATTGACCCTTCTTGATGCCGTGCTCATGGAGACCGATGCGTCGCTTTTGAAACTTCCTCTGCTGCAGTCCGGGCTTTGCACATCTGCCGATGCCTACCTCGACACCGATATGTCGGAAATGCCCTACCTCATCGTCTGCAAAGGATGCAGTCCTGAAAATGTCCAAGCTTTAGACAACCTGCTCCTTCGGTCGCTGCAAGAGATCTGCACTCAAGGGATCCCTGCCCATACGATCGAAGCGGCCTTACATCAACTCGAATTTGCCCGGACGGAGATCGCCGGAGATCATGGCCCTTTTGGACTGACCCTCTTCATGCGCTCTGCTTTAGCCAAGCAGCATGGCTGCCCTCCGGAAAATGCGCTTCTGATCCATAGCCTCTTTGAAAATTTGAGAAAAAAACTAGAAAACCCTGCCTATTTGCCGGAGCTGATTAAGACATTTTTACTGAAAAACCCGCATCGTGTTCGTCTTGCGTACCATCCCGACAGCAAGCTCTCCGAAAAGGAAGCCGCTGAAGAAAAAGAAAAACTTCACATCTTAGAACAAGACTTACCCAAGGGAGAAAAAGAAAAAATCCTCCAGCAGATGCACCATTTGGAGCACTATCAGAAAAAATTGGTCGAACAAAATATCGACTGCCTCCCCAAAGTCACTCTCGATGATGTTCCCGTCCTGGCCAAAAACTTTATCATGAAGGAGAGGAACCAAGTTTTTTCACACGCCTGCTTTACCAACCGCATCATCTATGCCGACCTCGTCTTTGATCTACCTCATTTTGCTGAAGACGACCTCCCGTATGTCCAATTGCTCTCCTCGATCATCTCAGAACTGGGAATGGGCAAACGAAACTACATCCAGAATTTGGAATATCTCCAATCACATGTCGGAGGTCTGGGGACTTCTCTTGCTCTTTATGTCCAAGCCCAAAGCCCCCATCTGATGAAACCATCGCTCACCCTCCGGGGAAAAGCGCTGGAACACAATGCCAAAGAACTCTTTTCGATTTTCAAAGAGTTCGCGACTGCCCCACGCGTCGATGAAAAAAAACGGATTGAAGAGTTGATCTTGCAAATCCATACCGGACTTCAAAACCGACTGCAAAAAAACAGCCTCCGGTATGCTTCTCAGCTGGCGCTGAGCGGCCTTTCCGTCTCCTCTAAAATCTCCGAGAAATGGCATGGCCTGAGCTATACTAAGTGGATCCAGGAAATTGCTGTTGATCTGAAAAAACACCTACCTAAAGTCATCGAACGACTTGAAAACCTCAAAAATGAGCTGTTCTCTCTCCATAACGCTCAGCTGGTCCTCACCTGTGACGAGGCCATGCTTCAAAAACTCGAGCTGGAAGACTACTTTGGAGTGTTAGATCTGCCCAAAAGACCTTTTAATCCCTGGAAGGGTGACTACGAGCTCTATCCGGTCGTCTCGCAAGGAAGGTCGATGTCGACGCCGGTCGCTTTCACCTGTGAGGCCTTCCCCGTCGCCTCTTACTTAAATCCTCATGCGCCGGGACTCACGGTCGCAGCGCACATCCTGGATAATAAAATTTTACACCCAAAGATCCGCGAACAAGGCGGAGCTTACGGCTGCGGGGCCACCTATTCTCCGATGACCGGCCATTTTTCTCTCTACGCTTACCGCGATCCTAAGATCGCTTCGACATTAAAAATTTTTAGAGAAGCCGTTGAGACGATCGCAGAAGGCCATTTCGAAGAGTCTGATCTCGAAGAAGCCAAGCTAGAGACCATCCAGCATATGGACGTCCCGATTACTCCCGGAAACCGCGGAGCCACGGCTTACGCGTGGATGCGGGAAGGCAAATCGGCAAAACAACGGCAGCACTACCGTGATATGCTGCTTGCGCTGACGCCTCAAGAAATCCGACTGGCGGTCAAAAAAGAGCTTTTAGACAAACTTGGCCATGGCACGATTGTGACGTTTGCAAGCAAAGAACTTTTAGAAAAGGAAAACAGAGAGCTCGAAAAACCATTGCCTATTATCCCTGTTTGAGATACCTTTTACCAGTTATTCCCTTTTACCAATTATTCTAGGGGCGCATAGCTCAGTTGGTAGAGCGCCTGTCTTACACACAGGTGGTCATAGGTTCGAGTCCTGTTGCGCCCAAAGAACCTATACCGCGGCCGGCCTGAAAATGTGAATTTGGGCTGCGTCAAAGCCTCGCGAAGCCCCGAGAGCTTTGACGCAGCCCAAATTCACATTTTCAGGCCGGCCGCGGTATATCCTTCGACTCCTACGCGGGAGTAGTTCAATTGGTTAGAGCGCTGCCCTGTCACGGCAGAGGTTGCGGGTTCGAGCCCCGTCTCCCGCGTTTGATTTTTATTCTTCTGCGCATTAAATCTAAGAAATGAAGTCTTTTGTTTATTCGTTTCTGATTTTCGCCTCGCTTCAAGCAAATGAATTTGATAAAAAGCTCTCTTGCCCTTCCTGCGCTGAAACTGAGCAAGAACAAATCAGTTCCTACCATTGCCGGCAGCAAGTCAGAAAAATCACTAAAGACCTCAAATACTTAGTTGAAAAAATGGTGGCAGACACCGTGCCCGGATTTTTTGACAAAATCAAAGCATTCCGCCAGCTAAATCCCTACATTGACCAGTTATCGCGCCAAGGCCTTTCCTGTTGTCAAAATAATGAAACGGAGAAACCTTGCACAGAACCTCTTGTCGAACAATTCAATCTCTGGAATAGTGAAGGTTTATTAGACCTCTTTCGAAATTAAGGTTCTGTCGATTTTCAGGTTCTTTTGAGCCGATTTTCGATTTTCTTTGCAGGGGTAATATCCAGGCGTATATTACCCCTGCAAAGAAAATCGAAAATCGGCCAAAATAATCCAGAAAATCGACGAACCCTTAAATTCGAAAGAGGTCTACTCTCTGAACCCCGAGAGTGACTTCTACCTAAGTAAAATCTATGCCCGCATTACGTAAATCAGCTAAGCAGCATCTCTCGATGTACCTGTGGATCACCATCGGCGCATTTTTGGCTGCCTTTTCGATTGAAGTTTTCCTGCTCCCCAATTCGCTGATCGACGGCGGCATTGTCGGTATTGCCCTGATTTTCTCAAAACTCTTCGGAGAATCGCTTCTGCCATATCTCTTGGTCATTTTAAACCTGCCGTTTGTCTATTTGGCCTTCCGGCATATCCGACGTACATTTGTCATTTATATGTCTCTTGCCGTTGTTCTTTTTGCCGGATTTTTAATCGTTACGTCCCACTTTCCAGTCTTTATTGGCGATCCGATTGAAGTCATTGTGGTTGGCGGTGCCCTCCTCGGTGTTGGCGTGGGATTGATCATCCGCCACGGCGGCTGTTTAGACGGAACAGAAATCTTAGCAATCTTGATTAACCGGAAAAAAGGGTTCACCGTCGGACAAGTTGTGCTCTTTATCAATATCTTCATCTTCGGTGCTTACGGCTGGATTTTCAACAACTGGCACTTTGCTCTCCAATCGCTGATCACCTACATTGTGGCATTTAAAATGATCGACCTCGTGATCATGGGAATCGATGAGCTCAAGTCCGTCTTGATTATCTCGTCCAAACCCAAAGAGATGGCCGCCGTCATCATGGATGAGCTCGGCCTTGGACTCACGATCATGCATGGCAAGGGAGGATTTTCAGGAGATAGCCGAGAGATTCTCTACATTATCATCGAGCGTTTGGATCTAGCGGAGCTCAAAGAGATCGTCCTCCGCGAAGATCCGATGGCGTTTATGGCCATTGAAAACCTCCATGAAGTCGTCTACGGCAAGCAGGCGCACCTGCCTTACAAGAAAAAATACCGTCCCCCTTTCCATCATGTCTAGCCAAGATACACATTCGCACGAGTGGGATGCCTGGAGGCTTTTCAGGATTCTATCGGAATTTGTCGACGGCTTTGAAAATATGCTCTCGCTAGGCCCGTCTGTTGCGATCTTCGGAGGATCTCAGGCTCCCGGCGATAATCCCCACTATCAACAAGCTGCTATCTTAGCTTCAAAAATTGCAAAAAAAGGATTTGGAGTGATCACCGGCGGCGGGCCGGGACTGATGGAAGCTGCCAATGAAGGCGCCCAAACCGCTCGTGGCAAGTCATGCGGCCTCTGCATTGACCTTCCCACCGAAGAAAAACCCAACCCTTTCATCGACCAGAAATATCTCTTCAAATTCCGATACTTTTTTGTCCGCAAGGTGATGTTCGTCCGGTATGCCCAGGCTTTTGTCGTCTTTCCCGGAGGCTTTGGAACCCTCGATGAGCTCTTTGAAGCCCTCACCCTCATCAAAACGAAAAAGATCGCCTATTTCCCTGTCTTCATGGTCGGCAAAGCTTTTTGGTCCGGGCTGATCGAATGGTTAAAAACCTCTCCCCTCCACTACAAATATATCGAGCCGGAAGATTTCAACCTCATCACCGTCACCGATGATCTAGACGAAGTCGTCAACGGCATCGTCCGTCATTGCGGCGAATGCCCCACCCGCGAGAATTTCTAAGAGACTGTTAACGGATTTAGTTTCTGTCGATTTTTTGGACTTTTTGAGCAAATTTTCGTCTCCTTTGTTGGGGGTTATATCAACTTTCGTATATTACCCCCAACAAAGGAGACGAAAATTTGCCAAAAATTCTCAAAAAAGCGACGAAACCTAAATCCGTTAACAGTCTCTAAAAAGCTGTCCTAATAAATTTGAATATTTTTCTATCTCTTGTGTTTTTGTAACAAGTTTTTGCATTATCTACGCCCATCATCTCACCAAACCACCGAATAAGGAGAAAATCATGGCCGCACTCACCAACTTCACCCTATACATTTCTGCAGAAGGTAATTCTGTAAAAATTGAAAACTTTACTGGCGATGGAGATACCTTGCCTGAACAGGCAAAAGCTCTAACTTGTAAGACACATCAAGACGTGTTAGATTTTTTGGAAGGGCTGAAAAATTCTGGCACAAAAGAACGACTTAACTTCTACCATTACAACAATTGTTCCTATAGTAAACACGAAGGATTCAGCAAAGGAAATGCTCACCCTTGCAGTCTTGAAAATCAAATGGAATTTATTCGATTTAAAATGAGCGAATCCATTCAGGGGGTCAAGCATCCTGCCCCTAGTAGGGCCTATTCTTATTGTGTACTACTTTAATATACTGCGGTCGGTTTCACTGTCTTCATGGTCGGCAAAGCTCTTTGGTCCGGGCTGATCGAATGGTTAAAAACCTCTCCCCTTCACCATAAATATATCGAGCTGGAAGGTTTCAACCTCATCACCGTCACTGATGATCTAGACGAAGTCGTCAACGGCATCGTCCGCCATTGCGGCGAATACCCCACCCGCGAGAATTTCTAAAAAGCTGACCCAATAAATTCGAATATTTTTCCATATCTTGTGTTTTATGGCGAGTTTCTGCATCACTTATACCCATCATAAACAAGGAAAAAACCATGGCTTCATTCGTTCTGTTCCTTTCTACAGAAGGTAACTCTGTTAGAATTGAAAACTTTAGTCAAAATGGAGCTACCTTGCCTGAGCAGGCAAAAGCTCTAGCTTGTAAGACACATCAAGAAGTGCTACTTTTTTTGGAAAAGCTGAAAAATTCTGAAACAAAAGACCGACTTGAGTTTAGTCATGACAACAACTATTTCTATGATAAACATGCAGGATTAGGGAAAGGATATATTCATTCCTGTACTCTTGAAGATCAAATGGAATTTATTCGATTTAAAATGAGTGAAGCCTCTCAGAGAGTCCGGCGTCCTGCCCCTAGAACCTATTGTGTACTCGTTTAATACAGAAGCTGGGAGTGGATTCAGGGCGATTTTGTAGGTTCACAACTCAAGATTTTTGAGGAACCTTTCTGCACAAAGAATTTCGATCCCTTTTTCCACTTTTTCTGTTTTTCACCACCCCACAGTATATCCTACAAGGTCTGGTTAATGTGCAAAAACGGTTTTAAGACACAGCTTCTGTAGGTAATGGCCATATTCGCTGATGGAGGCCTTTTGGGCGAGCCTTTCGAGTTGCTCGAAGGGAATAAACCCTTGTTGATACGCAATCTCTTCAAGGCAAGCAATCTTGATTCCCTGCCGTTCTTGGATCGTTTGGACATAGCTAGAAGCTTTCTGGAGCGCATCATGGGTGCCGGTGTCGAGCCAGGCAAAGCCGCGATCGAGCAAACGGACGTTGAGCTGTCTTTTTTGAAGATAGGCAACATTGACATCGGTGATCTCGTACTCTCCCCGCTTCGAAGGTTTTAGAGCTTTTGCGATGTCGATCACACTGTTGTCATAGAAGTAGAGGCCAGTGACGGCATAGGAAGAGGGAGGGTCTTTCGGTTTTTCTATGATGTCTTTGATCCGTCCGTCATCGTCAAATGCGATCACGCCGTATCTCTGAGGGTCGCTCACTTCATAACCAAAGACGATGCCTCCTTCTTTGAGATCGGTGCAAGGGCGAACAACATCGGCGATGTTATGGCCATAGAAGATATTGTCTCCCAAGATGAGGCAGACGGAGTCTTTACCAATGAACTCGGCGCCGATGACAAACGCATCGGCAATGCCTCTGGGCTCTTTTTGAACATCATACCGAATGGAGATTCCTAAATGTGAGCCGTCTTTGAAAAGCGCTTGGAACCGGGGAAGATCTTCCGGAGTTGTGATGATCAAGACGTCGCGGATACTAGCTTGCATTAAGACTGCAAGCGGATAATAAATGAGCGGTTTGTCAAAGACGGGAAGCAGCTGTTTACAGGTGCTTAACGTCACAGGATAGAGGCGTGTGCCTTTTCCGCCAGCAAGAATAATTCCTTTCATTCTTTCTTCTCAGTGAAGTTACAGCCATCCGCAATGAGTTTATCGATGTAGGTGATGTTGTAGTCGTTTTTCAAGAAGCGGGGATCATTGAGCATATATTGATGGAACGGAATTGTCGTGTGGACGCCGCCGATATGGAACTCTTTTAATGCCCGTTTTGCGACAGCGATGGCTTCTTCTCGGTTTTTGCCTCGGACGATCAACTTAGCGACCATCGAATCGTAGTTTGGAGGGATACGATAGCCGGCATAGCAGGCGCTATCGACGCGGACATGGGGTCCGCCGGGCGCAATATAATATTCGAGATGGCCAGGGCATGGAGCAAACCCTTTCGTCGGATCTTCGGCATTGATGCGAAGCTGAATGATATGGCCGTGCATCTCGATCTCTTTTTGACGAAAAGAGAGTTTTTTGCCTTGCGCAATCTTGATCTGCTCGGCAACGAGGTCGATGCCAGTGAGCTCTTCGGTGATGGTATGCTCGACTTGGATCCTGGTATTGACCTCCATGAAATAGAAGTTCTTGTCTTCATCGAGAAGGAATTCAACGGTTCCAGCAGAATAATAGCCGGCGGTTTTCACAACGGAGACAGCCGCTTCGCAGATTTTGCGGCGGAGGCTGTCGCTTAAGATGGGGCTGGGAGCCTCTTCGATCAGTTTTTGACGCCGTCTTTGGATGGTGCAGTCTCTTTCGTAGAGATAGGCATAATTTCCGTGCTTATCACCGATGATTTGCACTTCGACATGCCGAGGGTTGACGATCATTTTCTCAAGATAGACTTCCGGGTTGTTAAAGCTAACCTGGGCTTCGGTGCGGGCAGCAGCGAATTGGCGGGCAAATTCGTCGGGATTATACGCGATGCGGATCCCTTTCCCGCCTCCGCCGCCGACGGCTTTGATGAAGATCGGAAAGCCGATCTTTTTCGCTTCTTTAAGGCCGATTTGCGCATCGGGGACGATGCCGTCAGATCCTGGAATGATAGGGCATTTGGCTTTTTTAGCCACGGCTTTCGCCTTTGCTTTGTCTCCAAGAAGAGAAATCGCGGCAGGAGACGGTCCAATGAAGTTTAGGCCCGAGCTTTCACAGATGGAGGCAAATTTGGCATTTTCAGATAAAAATCCATAGCCGGGGTGGACAGCATCTGCGCCGGTGATCTCGCAGGCAGATAAGATATTGGAGACTTTAAGGTAAGACCGTTGGGAAGGCGCTTCTCCGATGCAGATCGCTTCGTCGGCTTGGAGAACATGCAGTGCTTCGCTATCGGCTTGAGAATAGACAGCAACCGTCTGCAGTCCGAGGTCATGACAGGCCCGGATCACACGGATTGCGATTTCACCACGGTTAGCGATTAAGACTTTCTTCATACCACTCTAAAAAGTTTAGTGCCGAATTCGACAGGATGGGCATTGTCGATGAGGATTTCTGCAATCGTCCCACTCATGCCGGCTTTAACTTCATTCATCACTTTCATCGCTTCGATGATGCACACGATCGTATTTTCATCGATGCGGTCGCCGATTTTCACAAAGGCGGCATCTTCAGGCGACGCAGCGTGGTACATTGTTCCGACGAGCGGCGCTGTCACAAATTTACCATCTGTTTTTTTCTCTTCCGCACGGGGCTCGTCCTGACGATACTCTGGACGATGCGTGGGGAATCTGGAGTGGATCTCAGGATGCGGCGTGTGATGATAAACGGCAGCAGGAGCATGAGGAGCCGATTCATCCTTCCGTTCCATCTCGAGTTCATATCCATCTGTTTCTTTAACTCGAAGACGTTTGATGCCTGCCTTTTCCATGGCAGCCATCAATTCTTTGACTTGCTTGAGTTCCATTTATACTCCTTTAGAGGGTGTTGAGCAATAAATATTCATCGCTTTTTTTTTGGTATATTTTCATTTCATTGATTTGGGGTAGTATACGTAAGTTGATACAACCCTACATCAATGAAATGAAAATCTGCTCAAAAAGTCCAAAAAATCGATCAAAATTTTATTGTTAAGCACCCTCCTAGACGCGTTGGATGTATTCATTGGTATGGGTGTCGACTTTCACGATATCCCCGGTTTCGACGAAGAGGGGGACATCGATTTTCGCACCCGTTTCTAAAACAGCGATTTTGGTGGCGTTGGCAAGAGGCGAAACCACTTCTGACGTTTCTGTTTTGACGACCATGAGTTCGAGAAACTGCGGAAGTTCCACGGAAAAAATCGAGGTGCCGTAACACATCGCTTTGACATCGATCCCTTCTTTGAGATAATTCACTCTGTCGCCGATTACAGCGGCAGGAACTAACACTTGTTCGAGATTACCAACATCGAGAAATAGATAATCTTTGCCTTCGAGATAGAGATATTCGAGCTTTCGTTCTGCCAAGGCAACTTCGGAGATCGGCTGGCCGATCTTGAAGTTTTTCTCGATCATTTCCTCGGAGAGCAGATTCTTCAATTTTGTTTTGATGAAAGGATTGCCCTTTGCAACGGTAACTTTAACACACGACTCAACTCGATAGATGCTTCCATCGAGGGAGATGGTCATTCCGGGGCTCATTTGATTACTGTTTGTCATAGTTGGTTAAAATATCCTTTATCTCTCTTAGATTCTTTATCACATGATCGACATCCCGCGCAATACAGTGCGGCAGGGACGACAGGGGAGAGCTAAGCCCTCTTCCCCATTGCATATGAACCGTGATGCAGCCGAGCTCTTTGGCGGGCGACAAATCTCTTTTGACGCGGTCTCCGCAGACCAACGTCTGAGCAGGAGCAAATCCAAGCTCCTCAAGAATTATCTTATAGTGCGGCTTTTTATCCCGGTCTTCTGAGATACAGATTTTACTAAAAATTGTTGAATCTATACCAGCATTTTTCAGTTTCAGCATCTGTTGTGCAGGATTACCCATCGAAACAAGAGCTAATTGATGCTCTAAGCTCAAATCTAACAGGAGATCGATCGCTTGATCGATCGGATAGACAGGAAAATCTTGAGGCAGCGGTCCATAAACCTCAGCATGACCGATCTCGTAAAATTTTTTATCATTCATAATTTCAAGAAATTCAAGAAGAGTTTGAGAGGCGCTGTCCGCAGCTGTATCTAATCTTTTTAAAACCGTCAGGGCCTCTTGAAAATCGCCCACATGCAGCCCCGCTTCGACCATTTTGCTCAGCGCCTGCTCGAGTTTCACGGGAGTGATGGAGCCCGTGGTATCGATTAAAGTGTCATCCAGATCAAAGATGATTAACAATGTTCATCAACTCTTGGGCTAATTTTTTAGAATCGTGGCGGATTAAACTCCGCTTAATCAGATCTTTTTTCACGCCTTGGCCGCTCTTAAGCTCGCCCAGAAGCGAAGCCAGTCGAATGCGGTCATCTTTCAAATCATTGATGACAAGATCGCCTTCTTCGGCATAAAGTTCGATCAGCTCTTTCGGAGGATTTTGGTTATTGACCAGGATATAATCAAAAATATCTTCGCCGATGAACCGCTCCATCTCTGTCATGTAGTCGCTGACTTTGTATTTGCTGGTTTGGCCTCTGCGGTTCATCAAATTGACCACAAAGACCTTCTTCGCATCGCTTTGACGCAGGGCATCGCTGACGCCTTCAACTAAGAAATTCGGGATCAGCGAAGTATGCAAGCCTCCAGGCCCAACAACGATCAGATCGGCATTCATGATTTCGTTGATGGCGTGCGGATTCGCCTTTGGATAAGGCTCTAAATAAATGCTGCTATACCCTTTCTCGATCTCCTGAGACAGATAAATCTCTCTTTCTCCTTCCAAGACATGGCAACTTTTCAAGATCATCTTGAGGCGGACTAAGTGCGTTGTCACCGGAATCACTTTCCCTTTGATAAAGAGAATTTTCCCAACTTCTTCGACTGCTTTTTCAAAGCTTCCTGTGACTTTTTCAAGGGCGGAGAGCAAAAGATTACCGAAACTGTGTCCACCCAGGCCGCCTTGCTCAAAGCGGTAGTTCATCAAGCTGCGCATCAATCTGGAAGAATCCGACAGGGCCACTAAACATTGTCGCACATCGCCCGGCGGGAGCACTCCCAGTTCATCCCTCAGGATGCCGGTGCTTCCTCCGTCATCCGCCATTGAAACAATGGCACTGACATCCACATCGTAGTTCTTGATCCCTCTGAGGACGGTAAAATTTCCTGTGCCGCCGCCGATGGTCACAATTTTCTTCATCGTGTCCCCTCGCGCAGCCGCGTGATTGCTTTTTCCATATTTGGAGCCTTATAAAGGTGGGTGCCTGCGACCAGCAGATTTGCGCCTGCTTTCACACATAAAGGGGCTGTTTTATCATCAATGCCGCCATCGACTTCGATATTCAGCGGCAGTTTTAATTGATCAGCCATCGCTCTCGTAAATTCGACTTTGTCGAGCACTTCCGACATGAATGCCTGCCCGCCAAATCCGGGATTGACTGTCATCAAAAGAACTAGGTCGCAGAGCGCTATAAATGGAAGGACCATTTCATGCGATGTCTCTGGGCAAAACGCAAGCCCAACTTGGACTCCGCACTTACGGACGTAATCGAGCATTTCCTTCACATTTTCCGTTGCCTCAAAGTGAAAAGTCACTCTGTCAGCTCCTGCCTCAACAAATTTTTCAACATAGTCGTAAGGATTGTAGATCATCAGATGGACGTCAAGAAATAATTTCGTGCTGCGGTTAATCGCGGCAACAGCTTTCGGACCCAACGTCAAGTTAGGCACAAAGTGGCCGTCCATAATATCGATATGTAAAGCATCTGCACCGGCATCTTCTGCTCTTTTGGCTTCTTCACCAAGCCGCGAAAAATCGCCCGCCAAAATAGAAGGCAAAACTTGAACTTTTAGAGAATTTGACAGTTTTTTAGACATTTTCTGATACTCTGAAGTCATTCTAAGTATTCCTCCCCTTCACGTCAAGACAGGGAGTTTCTAAGAGACTGTTAACGGATTTAGGTTTCGTTGATTTTAAAGACGTCCCCTAATTGAGATGCTCCCGTATCTTTGATATGACTAAATCGATGGCCGTTTGATTGTGCCGGCACATTGGAATGATCACATGCGCATATTGCTTGCTCGGCTCAACAAACGCATCGTGCATCGGTTTGACTGTGGTAAGATATTGTTCTTTGACGCCTGCAAAAGTGCGCCCTCTTTCTTCAAGGTCCCGTTCGATACGCCGTAGCAGCCTAATGTCATCATCCGTATCGACGAAAATCCTTAGATCGAAAAGATCTCTCACTTCTAAAGTTGCCAATAATAAAATCCCTTCCACAATGATGACTTGAGCGGGTTCTACCCTGCGTCTACTGGGCTCTCTAGAATGGGTAATAAAGTTATAGACTGGCTGTTCAATCGGCTTTCCACTGACTAAGTCCATTAAATGCTCGCGCAGCAACGTAAAATCCAATGCATTAGGATGATCGAAATTCACCTTTTCTTTTTCTTCCGCCGAAAGATGGCGAAGGTCCTTATAATACGCATCTTGGCAAATCAAGACCGACTGGTCCGAAAACGCATCCTGAATCTTCTGAGCCATGGTCGTTTTGCCCGATCCTGTCCCTCCAGCAATCCCAATCAGAATAGGAGAAGCCATGACCATTTGAATACAAATCGATGCCGCCATCAAAAAAAATTTAAGCATAATTCTCCTCGGGGTAAGAGACTGCGAAAGAATAGCTCAAAAGAGAAAAATTAACCTAGTCCTTTTTTTAAATTCTAGTACTCAGCAAGCAAAATTTTTTAGTTCGTTTTTACTTCGATCTTCTCTATCATTTCGGGCACTATAGTTTATTTATTCTGAGAAATGACATGTCGACAACAAACTTAAATGGGTCACCTGCTCCCTTCGTCCATCAAGGCAATAGAATTGTGGTGATTTGCCAGATTGGAGCCAGGCCTCATGGGACAGTTCCCGACTTCCTCCTCAAACAATACATCCAAGATCTTGTCTCTGCTGAAGTAATGAGTCAGTTGGAAAAAGAAATCAAGCCCCTTGAAAAAAAGGCCGTCCTCTATTGTGAAAATAGCGCTTCTTCTAAATTGACAGGGCTGTTTCTTCAATTTTTAAAAAATGAAAAAGGCTCCTCTCTCACAGAAAATGTTCTAAAAGAAGCGCTTAAAATAAAAGATCAGCTTCTTCAACTCATCCAAAGATTTACCACGACTCATCCCCAACTTAATTGCTTAAAAATCCTCACACTGCGGCTGACTGCCCATTGCGGCCAACTATTTAAGGATGAAAATTTTCGCCTTTTGCAAGCAGTTTTTCCCGGCTCGGATTCTTCATTCTCTTCTGAAACAGCCCCAAATTTTCTAAGAAAGCAAGTCGCCTTATTTCTCAACGAAATTGCTGAGTTAGAGAGGTGGGCTCTAGGAAATGGCAAAGATCTCTCTGAATCTGCAAAAAAAATCCAAGCATTAAAACAACGTATCGAAAAACTTCTGCATGCTGCCACTCCAGAAAAAAAAAATACGAGAATGCAAGAGAGCATCCAAACTATTCAAAACACAATAGAATTGCTCTCTGGCCTTCTACTAGCTCCCCAAACATTAATCCCTTTGGCAATTTCAGCTCTTGGGGTAGAAATTTCACTCGAGCCCTCTCAATCATCTCAGGAAATCGAAAAACTATTAGAGTTGCAATTCTACTTTGTCTGTGATGTCATCGAAGCAGAATGCGCAGGAGCGCTTAAGGGGGGCATAGAACAGAAAGGCGCCCACGCTAAAAAGTGTAAAGACGCTGTTAAAAAATTTCTGCAATCTTTTAAAGAAAAATACAGGCCTCTATATTTGAAAATACACCAATCGTATCAATCCATTCGCAGCCAGATCTATACAAAATCAGCTGTCTTGCCAACGGACCATTTCCTCCTATGCCAAGGGGTGCTAACTCAACTTGAGGCTGCCGGCACTACAGAGCAACTGCAAAAGGTCTATTACGAATTACTACACATCTTACTTTCCGCTCCTTCTCTACCTAAGTTTGACGCTCTTAAAGACGTGATAATCAACCAACATCTTTTACCTTTTCATAACGTTTTCTCAAGATCTTACACCTACTCGATCCAGTACTTAAAAACCGATTTAGATCAATTTTGCCAAGCTCATCAGCAATATACGCAATGGATTCCCAGGCAGCAGCAAGAGATGAAATCAGGGCTTTATACACCGCTGGATTTGATCTATTTCAATATTTTGGAATCGAGTGCATTAGTCGAAAAGCAAACGGATCAATCCATCGCTAATCTACTTGTCGAAGCTTTACACAGTGTTTATCGAGTTATTGTTCAAGCTAAGCAGTATTACCAATTGAATTTTCCCTTTTTTGCAGAGGAGAAAAACTCTTTTAGAGAAATTTGCAGTGAGGGCATAAAAACTATTGAGCAAGCTCGAAAGCAGTGTTCTGCTTCAAGCTCTTCAAGCGAAACCGCCTCTTTACTTGAGAAAATCGAGTCGCTTTTGGACTGCCTAAACCTGTGTATAATGGCGCCATCGGCTTACCCCTTTCTTTTTAATTTTTTAGGCTCTGATGCCATTCAACCAGGTAGCTACGAACATCAATTATCAGCTCATCTGATCAATTACATCTATGGGGTTCTGAGCGAACTGCGCACAGATTTCGATGTGTCAACAGCTCAAGTGACGCTAGGAGAACCTCTACCTCCATCAGTCACTGAGAAAGGGTTTGAAATGAAGGATCTGATTTTATCCTTTGAGCAACCTGTGACGAAAGAAGGAGTCGTTCTTGTCATTTCAGATATTGCAGATGAAAATTATCTCCAAAAAGCCTCACCCTCTGATTGGAAAAATCTATTTCTGTTCTCGATCTTTTCCCTATCTTGTGAAGATCTTCCCGTTGTCACACCCGCTAATTTGCCAGACATAGGCCCTAAATTTGCCCGTTTAATAGCCCATCTTTCAGCCAAACGGAATGCCCTATCCATGGACAAATTTATCGAGGAGGCTAATCCTATTTCGGCTAATGGCGTTCTGTATATGCTAGACATTCTCGTATTTCTACCCTATCAAAGCTTAAGCCGATATATCGCCCAACTATCGATCGAGCATCAGCCGCCTACCATCAAAAAACAGACGCGGGCCTCATTCAAAAACCAGCAGCCAAGAACCCCAGCAGAAATGACTCAAGCAAACACTTCTATAGAGCCCCTCTTACCTCCTATCCAACTCCTTCATTCTTCTGCTGAGCAAATTGGTCAATCCTTAGCTCTTGCAACCCATGCGCTAGATGCGACCTCTTTGGTCAGTATGAGAGATTTTCATGCGCAAGTCGTTTACCATCTTGGATCGATCGAAGATTTACTCATTGCTGGGATTCAAGAGCTTTCGGTGCCGCAGACCCAAACCCTACTGACACATGAAGCATACGCCCTTGAGCAAAGCGTCAAGTTGGCAGTGCTTGCCCGCGCGTCGCCCCAAGCAACGCAAAGCAAAGTGGTGCCTGAAGCACCTGAAACATTAGCACAGCTGCTGAAATCGAGCCATCAGCCTTCAAACTTTCTCACTTCTTTTCTGCCTATGCGCCCCAATGCCGATCCAGCAGAATGGGAAAAAGCCGTCAAAACCGCTTCCGCTGTCGACGGATTTTTAATAGGGCCTGCACGTTATGCTCTAACAACCCATCCTTGGATGGGGCTGCTTGCAGACTTGGTTGAACAAGAAGATCCGGCCTCTACGATAAAACGCATTGATCAGCTGATCCAGGATAACCTATCGGCTCTACGTCTTCTTTTGACTGATATTCATCGGTCGCTGCCAGCTCACACCACTCCTTTCGTAGCTGTTTCTTCCGTCATGGGATGTCTGATGGGTCTGAAAGACAAAAATTTACTACAATCCCCCGCACAGGTTGCATTGACTCGAATCTCTTTTAGCGCCTCTTTAGATCTTCTCTTAAAGATCACCTGTAAGATCACTAGGATTCCACGCCTCTCTCACTATGAACGAGCTGCGCACCTGCTCCAGCGCAAGGAGGAAATCCACGCCAACCTTCATGTTATTCAAGTCAACATCGAGCAGATCGAAACGCTCCTGCAAGAGACTTCTACATCCTCATGGTGCAGCAGCTACTCCTCTACCCTGCTCCTTAGAGCTGCTGCAGTCTTAGAAAAAAGCGTGCAAACCATTCTGTTTTGGCTTCCCGTCCCAGCAGCTTCTGACCCAGACCTGCATTATTTACTTTCGACGCGCCCTGCGCCAGGAGGGCCTCCAGGAAGACATTCTGTCCCCCTTCGGCATACGCACTCCATTAAAGACAATGCGCTTCTCTCTGCTAGCTATTTGACTCAAAGTGGAGAAACCGCGTCTGCCCAAAAATTAGAAACCATTGGAAATCAGTTCAGCTGGCTCGATCCTTTCATCCAACAGCTCTATCGCTATCCTTTCTCGCCTATTGAGAACCGCTCAGCAGATCTCTTACGTCTATTTAACGCCCTATCTTTCATCCGACGCTCTCTGCATCGAGGAGATAACGAAATCAAAGAAGTCTTGCAAAAAGAACTGACCACCTCCTCTCAAAACCTCGCCACAGCCTTTGATCAGCTCATTCAATCTCATTTAAATACCCAGGTGATTGCTCCTGTGCATGAGATTCTGCAAGCTTCGCAAGAAATCCTTGCCCTCTTTGCTGAATATATACACAAATGAACTCGAAAATTGGTTTTTGGCTACGCCCTGCTCCTCACAAAAAATGTCCCCCGGATATTTTTTGTGTTTCCGCAGTCCAGCATCTTTGAAGCCGCTTCCATCGCTCAACTTATTCAAGTTGAGCTCTATAGTTTATATGATTTTTTTGTTGCAAAATTTTAATTTGTCCAAAGAGTAGACTTTCTGCATATTCGACTCCTTCGAAAATAAAGGCCCTTGCAGGGACTGGTTTGTTTAAGAGTATGAGTATAGTGAGAAAACAAGATCAGCAGGATCGCAAGCGGCAGGATGGGTAAGATGATACATGAAGATATCACAGAGAAAATCTTAAATTGCTGTTTCGAGGTAATAAATACCCTAGGTGTTGGATTTTTGGAGACTGTTTACAAAAACGCATTGCTAATTGCGATGATAGATAA
>Ga0207686_10000306_pt1 | contig 35551 bp, 54 predicted proteins | sample KBSM24metaG_FD_184396 | JGI IMG/M metagenome (GOLD analysis project Ga0207686, IMG submission 184396) | Miscanthus rhizosphere microbial communities from Kellogg Biological Station, Michigan, USA - KBS M2-4 metaG (SPAdes) (version 2) | ecosystem: Host-associated > Plants > Roots > Rhizosphere >...
CAGCACCGCGAGGATCAATGGAAAGAGTTGGCCTTGAATGGGGGCTATCTCGCGCGGCAAGCGGTCGATTCGTTGACCCGCCGCGCGAAGGAACGCGGCTGATGCGGCTCTGGCGATGGCTGCGTCGACGTACGACTCCAGCCGCCCCTAGGTGCGCGGGGCCCGTCCGCGACCCCGACGACCCCGACGACGTACTGCGCGACATCCGCCATCAACGCGAGATCCGCGAACATCGCGAACGGATGCAGCAACTCTCCGACGAGCTGTCCCTGATTCGGCGCGACGAAGGCCATCGATCATGATGGCCCAGTGGTTCCCGAACGCGTATCCGGTGGAGATGTTTCAAGCCGTGACCTCGATCGCCGCGACGTTGATCCTCTTCTGGGCGGCCTACGATGCCGTCAAAGCCGCGATCGGACTCCCGCCGAAAGAGCGCTACGGCGCGCGCTGGACGCTCGCGATCGGGAACGTGCATCGCGCGTTCTTTCGGTTGCTGAAGTCAGTCGTGCTGGGGATGGCGGGGGGCGCGGCGCTCTTCCTGCCGCCCCCGCCGCCGGTCTATCGCGCGCTGGTGGACTCACCGGAGATGCGGCTGGGCGCCGTCATCGTCCGCACGGCCATCATCGTCGTCACGTTCCTGATGCTGGCCGACGCCTCGGTCGAGCGGGTGTTCCGTCAACGCTATATCCGCAAACTGCGGATGGACGGCGAAGACTCAGCGCCGCGGATCCCGAATGATCGGCGCCATCCGCCGGAGGGGGAGCGGCTGTCGTGACGCTGCGCGAGAAGCAGTCGTTGTTCGTGCTGCTGGTGGGGGACCTGATCGCGTTTGCGGCCGAGGAAGGCTACGACCTCACGTTCGGCGAAGCCTACCGCTCCCCCGAAGAGGCCGCGCGTCTGGCGGCACTCGGGAAGGGGATCAGAAACTCGCTGCACACGGTGCGACTGGCGATCGACTTCAATTTGTTCAAGGACGGCACGTACCTGACCTCCTCCGACGCCTACCGGCCGCTCGGGGAATGGTGGGAGACGCACCATCCACTCTGTCGCTGGGGTGGTCGCTTCAACGATGGCAACCACTTCTCTCTGGAACATGAGGGCCGGAAATGACGCGCGACCGGTTCCCTGGCGGCTGGTACTGCGATGCAACGCCGTCGGGTCGCTTCTGCGTGGCGCTGCGCGGCCAGCAGAGGATCGTCACCCACCAGGGCGAGATCGACACCGCGCCACGGGATCTGTTGTTCACACGCTGCGCGTACGTCGGCGCGTTCCGGGTCGCCGGGCAGGAAGGCGATCGGCCCGGTCACCAGGGTGACGGTAACTATGAATACCCGCCAGGCGCGCGCGTCGGTGCCTCCATCAGCGTCAGTCCGGTCCTCTACGATCTCGCCGGCACCCTTCGACAAGCGCAGGCCAGTCATCAGGGCTTCCGGTACGAGGATCACGCGACCGGCCGGATTTACACGGGCGATGAGACCTACGGCCCCTTCCACGGCCTCTTTGAATATTCCGAGGCGGGTGATGGCGTCTATGTCGGGCAGGCCGCCTACGACGGTGGGGGCGTGCAGGTCTGGGATGGGACCGCGCTGCGGCAACTGGAACTCGGCGACTGCCGGTTCATTCGCGTGCAATGGGACGGTGAGGCCGTCGCCATCGCCTTCACCACGCCGGACGCCGCGGTGATCTGGCAGACGACGCGCGCCGAGCTACGTGCGCTGCCGCCGGTCGAGACGCCGGAACCGGAACCGCAGCCCCCGGAGCCCACACCGGAACCGCCGGAGCCGACCCCAGAGCCTCCGGATCCGGAGCCGACACCGGAGCCACCGCGGCAGCCCTACACACCGCATCAGGAGTACACGACTATGGCAGACACCCTCGGCGTTCTGCGCGGTCCTGGTGGCCGCCTCGCTCGTCCAGACGGCCCGAATACCGCGCCATGGGCAGCTCCAGGCTGGCGCGGGATCGTCTTTGATGGCACCGACGCGACCGATGCGCGCTATCACTTCGTGCGCCGAGGCACTGCGCTCATCAGTCACGAGACCGGATCCGTCATCGGCTGCGATGCCACGCTCCATAGCGGCGGGCTCAACCAGCAGTTCTACCTGAAACCAGACGGCGACACGGCGCAGGGGTGGGCCGAGGAATGGCAGTTCTACGACGGCAACGCGAATGGCGCGATAGAGGCCCAGGTCGAATACGCACCAGGTCGAGGCGGGGATGATGGCGCATTCTTTTCCTATCCGCTCGCGTTCGAGGTTGTCGCGTGACCTACCGCCGGCATCACCCGTGGTCGAGTGGCACGGCCGTCGGCCGTCTCACCGCCGACGGGAAAGTCTTCCGCCTCGGCGGCACGCCCTGGCGCTACAAGGGTGTCACCGCGTTCAAGCTGTGCGAGCTCTTCGCACGCGGGGAGGACATCTCCAGCTTCCTGCGTGACTATGACGGGTTCAATATGCTGCGGGTGTTCAGCTACACGCCGGCGGCCGACTGGGGCCCGCAAGCGTGGGCGCCCCCCGACAGTGGCACGGTGTTGGCTTTCCTCGAGGTCTGTGCCGCGCGCGGGTTCTGGGTCGAGCTCGTGCTCCTGACCGACGACGACCCGGCGCAAATTGAACCGGCCCGCCGGCTGATCGAGGCACTCGCCGCGGCACAGCCAGCGAACCTCCTGCTCGAGATCGGCAACGAACCGATCACGCACAAGACGATCATCACCGAATCGCTGCACTCGGCCTGTGCGGCGTCCGGGTTCCTCTACAGTTCCGGCGACTACGAAGACTCGGCTCGCTGGTTCGGGACGTACTACACGTGCCACACCGCGCGCACCCAGGACTGGCCGCGGCGCGCACATGACCTGATGGAGTTCTACGACGGGAGCGGGCCGGACAAGCCGACCGTGCCGCATCACGTGCCGTGCGTGGCCGACGAACCCATCCGGCCCGACCAGGCCAGCTACCACGTACAGGACTTCCGTGCCTACTTCGGCGCGTCGTCGATCCTCGGCGCGGGCGCGACCTATCACTGCGAGTCGGGGAAGTTCGGCGAACCGCCCACCTCCGATGAGGCGATGATCGCGGCGGTCGTGCTGGATGCGCTGAACGCGTTCCCGCCTGATGCGCCCTTCGGCGCGTATCGTCGCATCGTGGAACCGGGAAACGAACCCGGTGGGCCGACGCAGGACTCGCGCACCTACGTCGTCGGGAACTGCATGGTGCGCTGCCAGCAGATGGGCACGGACGCCCCGGAACCGGGCTGGACGGCCCTCGATGCCGACGGCATTCTCTGGACGCGCTGAATGCTGTGGGGCGCACTCGTCATCGCCGTCGTCATCGCCTGCGTCGGTGCGGCGGCGATCTGGCGACGCCCCCGCGTCATCACGATCGACCCGATCTCGGAGCGCCACACGGCCGAGATGCGGAAGACCCACACCCCGTAACCCCACAGGGAGAGACGCATGAGGACAACCGACCGTCGACGACCCCACCGGACGATCCCGTATGACGGCGTGCTCGCCCTGCTGGTGAATTTCGGGATTGCCGTGACGGTGGGCCTGTACGCGTGCGGCTCGCACCCGCCGACCCTCACGCCTGTCGGCACCGCGGCCTATCACGCCACGCAAGTCGTCAAGGCGCTCGACGTGCTGCGGGACGCCGCGATCGACGCCGAGGCGCAGACGCCGAAGCTGATCTCGACCGACAACACGCGGAAGATCGTGACCTTCCACGAAGCCGCGGTGAAGGCGATCCACGCCTCGCCTGGCGGGTGGAAGCCGACGGTCGTCGCCGCGCTCGCCCAACTGCAGCACGACATTCTGCCAGCGGAATGGTCGCGGCTGCTGCCCTACGTCTCGCTGGTGAAAAGCTTGATCGAGGTGACTACCCCATGACCGACTACACCGCGATCGCCACGACGGCGATCAACGCCCTGCCAGGCATTCTCGCGTTGCTGAAGGCAAACCACGCCCAGCAGAACCCAGGCGCGCCGGTGATGACCGATGCCGACGCGCTGCGTGGGCTGAACGATGCCGTGTTCTCGACGGTGGCCAAGGACGACGCCTGGAAAGCGGCCCACCCGGCGAACGCCACGAGCGCCGATGGCCACGCCGGCGCCTGATCCCCAGTGCCCGCACTGCCGGGAAACGCGGCTGATCGAACCCGTCGACCGGCAGCCGGGCGTCTACTTCTGTGCGGTCTGTGCGAAGACGTTTCGCGTCGCGGAGGGCTGAGGCTCGCTGGGAACCGTCAACGACCCCGGTTGACGAGGGGGAGTCTCAGCCCTTCCCGTCCCGATCAGTCTACCGCGTCCGCAGCCAGCCGGGCGGCACGCCCGCGCGCCGGGCCTCTTCCTGCAGGTTGTCGATCGCCACCGCGTCCGTCCTCGCGGCGGCGGTCAACCGGCTGACCTCGTCCCGGGCGTCCAGGGCGCGCCGCTGGTACTCACGGCTGACGAGCGTGACGCCGTTGATGTCCACACGGGACCGCTCGACCACAGTCTGGTACTCCCGCAGCCGCGTGATCGCGGCGTCCAGGGCCAGCGTATCGGCCGTCGCCTGGGCTTCTAGCGTCCGCATCCGGTCCTTCCAGTAGCCCTCGCCGCGGGTCACCTGTTCGGCGCGGTAGGACGTTTCGGACTGCGGCGTCGGGATCGGATCCGGCATCGGTGCGGTCACGACCGGGGCCGTCGTGCTGGGGAGCACGGGCTTCACGGCCTCGAGATCCTTGTTCGTGTAGGTTTTCGCGACGGGTGGGGCCTTCCCGTCCTTGGTGCTCTTCGCCTTGGCGTCGGCGTTCTGCTTCGCCACCTCGCCGAGGGATTGCCCGCGGGCGGGCCCCGCGAGGCTCAGGACGCACGCGACGGTGACGACGGTGAGTAGACGGTTCATGGGACTCTCTGCTTTCCTGCGGCCTGCCAGCCGCCCTGCCAGCCATTTCTGCAAAACCTGCGATCTGAAACCCTGCGACCTATCGGCCTTTCGCAACGCGGTATCGGTTGACAGATATTTCCATATCGTTCCACGTGGAACGTCTCACGGTTTTGGTGGAGGCGCCGGGAGTTGCAGCTTCCGACAAAGCCTTTTGCACCAATGTTTTCCGAGTGTGCCAGCCACCTCGATCAGCCCTTTTCTTCGGCCCACCCGAATCGGTGGTCGATCATCTCGCTCAGCTTCTGCATTCGGGACCGTAGCACGGGCACGTAATGCTCACGCGTCGTCGCCAAGTTGCGGTGACCGGCGCCGGCCTGAATGTCTGACAGATCGGCGCCGCGTTCGCTCGCCTCGATCCACGTGGAGTGGCGCACGTTGTAGACGCGGACACCGGCGGGCCATCCGGCTTCTCGCAGGCGCCGCGGGAAGTGGTCCGGGAAGGCCCCCCACGCGTCCGCTGCGGCGAAGGTCTGCCAGGCCAGTAGCATTTCGTCGTTCAGGTACAGGCCCTCGCTCCACCCGTGCTTCGCGTCCCTGACGCCCCACACGCGGGCAGTCATGTTGACGTCAGACGGCTGCGCCCGTTCCACCTCGCACGGGCGTTTCCCGGTCGAGGCCAACACCATCAGCCGGGCGCGATCTTGAAGGGCATGTTGCCGCGGCCTCCCTCGAAACCGGCCGGTGGGAATGGGTTCCGACGCAAGCTTGAGCAGGTTGTCGAGCACGCCGTTAATCACAGCGACGTCGATTCGCTGGATCGGTGTCCGTGGCGGCTTCAGCGGCGATACCCGATCGCACGGGTTGTACGCATCGTCACTGTCCAGTTTTCGATAGAGATCACGCAGCGCCGACACGCGGTTATTGATGGTGCGTGCGGCGAAGCCGTCCGTCACCCATTGCCCGCGGATGTGCAGCACGTCTTCGCGGGTGATCGTGTGGCGATAGCGATCACCGAGGCGCGGGAACCAGGCGCGGATCTCAGAACGTCGTGACACCCAGTCCGCCAGATGGCGGATCAGCGGGTAGTACCGATCCGCATCGGCCTTCAGCGTGCCTGCCGCCTTCGTCCTGTCCGCGGCCGCCGGGATCCGTTTCTCGAGTTTGGCGCGGGTGGCGGTCTTCCACGCGTTTCGAATGCGGGCCGGCGTGCCATGCACGAAACGTCGTTCACGCTGGAGCATCCGACGTTCACCGCTGGCTGTGCGCCAGCTCACCTTCACGGTCGCGCGGATCGTGCCCTTCATCGGCCAGCCTTCCGGTGACGCTTCACGATGGTCGGCTGCGGCTTTGGCAGCATTTCATCCGCGAGCTCGCCGCGGACCATACCGGCAAACTTTTCGATCACGCGCTGCTCGATACGGGAGGCGATTTCCGATTCGCGCGCCAGCGCGTCATCCGCCGCGTGCTGCCGCTGCAGGACGTCGGCTTGTCGATCATCCACGAACAGTCGCCAGAGGGGGATGTCCAACACATCAGGCCCGCAGAGTTTTTCCAGGGTGCTCAAGTTGGGGGACGACTTGCCGTTCAGCGCCGCGCTCAGCGTGTTGGGTTGGACGCCGGCCTTCGCGGACAACTGGCCCTGCGTCCATCCGCGCGCGGTGCGGAGCATCCGGATATTCGTCACCCATATGGGCTCGTTCCCCATCGGCTCAACCGTAGCATATCGGTTTACCGATATGCAACTCTGCATATTACAATTCAACCGATACGGAAACGCAATTAACTGCGACATGGCTCGTACCACTTGACAGTGCATAGTGGTTGGCGCTATTTTTATGCAGCGAACCACTATGAGCCGCCTAAAACGCGAACGGAAAAAGGCGAAACTCTCCCAGCCCCAGCTCGCCAGGTTGTCTGGGGTTGGGCAACACACCATCAGCCGACTCGAAAACAACAAGGTGCTCGTCGGCTCGTTCGACTCGCTGACGAAGCTGGCCTCAGCCCTGCGCATCTGCGGACGCAAAGTCGATGCGGTCGATCTGATGCCGAACCGTCAGGTGCTCGTGAAGGGGAACCGGACGCGGAAGCACCGGGGGGCCGCGTGATGGCGCGTCACGGACTGGCCGACATGTCTCACCTCGCAGGGCATGGATCCAGCGAAGAAACCGTTCTTATACACCCGCGTAGGACCGTTGGCTATCCGCGTTTCTCTGACACGAAAAACGTGATCGCGGCGTGGGTCGACCGCCTCATGACCGCCAAAGCGGCAGGCCGTCCGTACTGGACCGAGGAGGTGCGATGAAGGACTGGATCGTCGACGCCAGCGGCCGGCCAATCGCCCCGCCGCAACCCGACTACACGCCCAGGCCGCAGGGCCCGTGGGCCCAGAACGGATCGAGCCGGTGAGCACGATCGCGTGGCTCCTGATCGGTGGCGGGCTCGCCTATGCCGTCCTCCTCTTGGCCTTCCTGCTGCTCTTCACGCGCGGCGGCTGGGAGCTCGAGCAGGTCGACCGAGAGGATCACCGCTGATGCCCGAGATCAAGCCTGCCCCGACCGTGGGGCAACGCGTGAAGGAACTCCTGACCGAGCGGTTTGGCTGGCGCGGCTGTCGTCACGACTACCGCCTGGTGCAGCAACGGCGCGGCACGTCGATCCGCTGCTGTCTGTGCGGCCACGAAACGGAACTGTTTCAGATCGTGAGTGACCGGAAGCCTTAGACACCGAAGCCCGCCAACTGCGCGAACAGCGGGCGGGCCTCAAGCACCCAGAAGGGACGTGGCGTGTGCCCCAGCGTAGCACCCTCCGGCTCGTGAAAGAAATCCCCCTCCGGCAGATCGCCTGCGACGCGGTCGCCGACTACCGTCGCCGACAGCAGCTCGTCATGGAACAGGCGTCGATCGTGGCGATCGCGTCGGCGCAGGGCCATTCCCTCGGCCCGTGGCGGGTGGAAGGCGTTCCGACGGTCGCCGTGATCCAGTGCTGGGCCTGCGGGGAAGGGGCGCGGTTGGATCTCGAGTGGGCGTTCTCTAGGCTGACCGCAGGGTTGACGCAGCGGTGCCAGGGTCTGCCGGCCTCGTCGCCTTTCATTCCGGAAAGGACGCTGTAGTCACATGAAGATCATTAAGGCGACCGACGCCATTCCCGTCGACCATCCTGTCTTTCTCGTCTTCGGCCAGCCGGGGATCTGCAAGTCGTCCCTCGGCTACTCGGCCAAGAACCCGCTGCTGTTGGACTTCGACAAGGGCGCGCACCGCGCCGCGAATCGCCGCGACTCCCTCGTGATCGACACGTGGGACGACATTGTCGAGTTGATGAAAAGCACCGACGCGCTGAAGGGCTACGACACGATCACCGTCGACACCGTCGGGCGCTGCCTCGACGTGATGACCGCGGACATTGCCCTGAACGATCCGAAGAAAGCGCCAGGCGGCAACCTGTCCCAGCAGGGGTGGGGCGTGCTGAAGAACCGGTTCCGGACGTGGACGTCGCAACTGCGTGCACTCGGCAAGGACGTGCTGCTGATCGCCCATGACAAGGAAGACAAGGACGGCGAGACGCGGATCGTACGGCCCGACATCGTCGGCGGATCGTACGGCGAGGTGATGAAGATCGCGGACTTCGTCGGCTACGTGTCCATGAACGGCCGCGATCGCGTGCTGGACTTCAACCCGACCGATCGCTGGGTGGGGAAGAACCCGGCCGGCTGGGCCCCGTTCAAAGTGCCGCCAGTCGAGAAGGCGCAGACCGTCATGGCGCAGCTCTTCGACAAGGGTCGAGAGGCGCTGGGAAAGATTAGCGAGGCGTCCGCCCAGGCCACGCAGCAGGTCGAGGACTGGCGCTCGGCCATCGAGACGTACACGAAAGTCGAGGAGTTCAACAAAGCGATCCCGGAGATCAAGAAATTGCCGACGGCGCTGCAGCCCCAGGTGGCCAAGCTTCTCATGGATGCCGCTGGTGGGCATGAGTTCGTCTTCGACAAAGTCAAGAAACAATTCCTCTCACCGGTGCGGGAGGACGCCAACGCCGCGACGGTGCTGTCGTGAGAATCTCGACGACCGCGATCGAATCCTTCCGGCTCTGGAGTGACCCCGAGCAGGAATGGATGGACGAAGCTGATCTCATTGCCACGATTCGCGGCACGTCAGTCCCGTCGCATGGGGTGCTGCTCGGATCGGCCTTCGGCAAGGTACTTGAGGCGCCGGACACCTACGCGGTGCCAGGCGGGTTCCGCTGTCAGGACTTTGCTTTCGGCTCGGACGTCGTCACGCCCTGCCTCGAGGTGATCGATCGCCGCGGGGTCTTTGAAGCCAAGGCGCAGAAAACCTACGGGGACTGCGACGTCGTGGCCCGTGCGGATCATCTACTCGGACTGCATCTCTCGGAGTTCAAGACGACGCTGTCGACATTCGACGCGCAAAAGTATTTGGACTCGTGCCAGTGGCGGTTCTATTTCGACATCTTCGAGCCGCTGATCGTGACCTATCACGTCTTCTGTTTATCTGAAGCGACCAACGGCGTGATCAGTCTGCGGGGGATCGAGTCGTTCAACCTCTACCCTTACGCCGAGTTGCACGAGGACTGTCGGGACCTCGTCGCACGGTTCGCCGCGTACGCCCGGCTCCGCGGCCTGGACGCCTACCTGCAGCAACGACAGAAAGACGCGGCGTGATCCCAGAACCCAAGGCGTGGAACGGCGGGCCTGGTGAAACGGGCGGCTATGTGGGCCGCAGCACGGGACGACGACGCGAGCCAGACCTGACCGAGCCCCGGCCCGGTGCAACCCGATGCGCGGCCTGCGGCTCCGTCATCGTTACCGTGTTCTCCCTGGCTGGGATCGGGATCTTCTGTTCGGACGCCTGTCGGCAGCGAGGGCCGCGTGAGGCGAGGTGTGGCGTGACGCTGCCTCATGGTCGACGCGGGCGGAATGAGTTCGTGCGACGCATCGTGTCGCTAATGCGCCGTCTCGAAAACCAGCGATGTATGCCATCAATCCGCCTTTTGGCTGAGGACTACCGCGTGCATCCGCGGACTATTCGCCGCGATCTGGAAGTGCTGGAAACGATCGGCGTGCGGCTGCCGAACTGGCGGCACCGCGAAAGTGATGCTGCATGATTCTTTGTGCCATTGACCCCGGCAGCGATCAGAGCGCCTTCGTGCAGTACGACACGACCACCCGACGCGTCGTCTTGCATGCGATCGAATTCAACGATCAGATCCTCACCCGCTTGGCGCAGCCGAGTCGCTGGCCGCTCGTCATTGAGAGCTTTGAGTCTTACGGGATGGCCGTCGGCGCGGAAGTCTTTCGCACCGTCTGGTGGAGTGGCCGCTTTTTCCAAGCGTGGCGCGGGCCGGCCTACCAACTGCCGCGGCGCACCGTGAAGCTGCACCTCTGCCACTCCGTCCGGGCCACGGATGCCAACGTGCGCACCGCGATTGTCGATCGCTTCGGCGCGACGAAAGCCGAGGCCATCGGGACCAAGAAAGCCCCAGGGCCGCTGTATGGCCTGAAGAGTCATTGTTTCGCGGCCCTCGCGGTCGCGCTGACGTGGGCAGAGACCCACGAGCAGGAGACGCCCACACGTGCGCCTGACCGGCCTTTGGTGGTGGATCGACCGTTGGCGTAAGAGTTCGGCCTACACCGGCCTGACGCTCGAGGAGCAGGGCGCGTACCGCAACCTGCTGGATGAGGCGGCGCTGCGCGGCGGGGCGATCCCCAACGACGAGGACACGTTGGCACGGGCGTGTGGCGACGCGCGGAAGTGGCGACGCGTGCGGGAGGTGGTGCTCAGACGGTTCACGCTGACCGACCACGGCTGGCGCCATCACACCATGGACGAGGTCTTAGCTGAGTCACAACGCAGGGCTGATAAGCAGCGCAAATACCGTAACGCGCACGGTAACGATCGTGGTAACGACAGCGGTAACGACAGCAGTAACGACAGTGGTAACAACCAACGACCTCCGGATCCGGATCCGGATCCGGTAAAGATCCCCCCCCGAAAGATCCCGGGGGGGGATCTTCCCCCCGCCCGCATGGAACGCCAGCCGCTACAAGGCCACGGAGCCGGATCTGGAACCTTCCCCCGCGATCACCTCCGATGCGTGCAGCCGTGCGGCCGTGTGTGTTTCCCAGACGCGTTATTCGCGGAACTTGTGCGCGCCCGAGGGGGCGCGAACGCCGACGCTGAGGTACGCGCGTGGCACGCACGCGTCAACGCCGCCTGGGCCACCGGCGGGCCGCATTGGGCCGAACCGGTCGGCGACGACAAGTTTGCGTTCTGGCGCGCACGGTGGCGAGAGGACTACGGCACCACGGCGAAGATCACGAACGCCGTCGACGTGCTCTACCGTGACAGTCGATCCGTGGACGAACAGGCAGACGCCGTGCGGGCCATTTTAGCCGCGGAAAAGGGGCGCCGATGATCGACGGACAACTGGCGGCATTCGTCGAGGTGTTTCTGCGCGTGCGGCGGGTGTTTCCACTGCGTGCGGCGCCAGACGAGATCGCCCATGTGCAGGGCCTGTACTTTCGCGTGTTGCGACGGTTCACGCTGGAGCAGGTCACCGACGGCGCCGACGCCTGGATCGAGCGCGGCACACGGTTCCCAAAGCCGGTCGAATGGATCCGCGCCATGCCTCGGCGAGACGTGGTCGCCGCCCGGATTGAACCGCTGCTCGAGCCGGACGCCTCGGAATATCTCGCGGCAGTTCAGCGCAAGTATCAGGGCGATCCGTGTGGGTGTTTTCTGTGCGTGCAGGCGGGCGTGTCGCATCGGTTTCTGCGCTACGTGCCGGACGTGGACGTTCACGACACCGATCTGCGCGCCGAGCTGGACGGTCGGATCGTCGTCCGTGGCCACTGGGCGCATGGCGAAGAACTCCAGCGGTGGTACGCCGCGCATGAGGCGCATTGGGCGTTGCGGACGGCGTATGGTCCGAAGTCGTTTCCGGGACCACCAAAGAAACACACGCGCGCTGAATTCGAGGCGGTGCTGGCAGCAGAACGGCGCGCGGCGGCAGTGCAGGACGCGATCAATGCCACGACAGATATCGCGGAGTTGCTGTCGTAAATGCCGAAGGGGTTCCGCAAGGGTGATCCCCGTGCGGTGGTTGCTGGCCGAAAAGGGGGCTTGACGATCCGGAAGGGTTCCGTGTTGCGAACCCCGGAATATCAAAAGGGCTATCTCGCCGGCTGGATCGCCGGCAAGCGTCGCCAGGAAAGGACTCCGCGATCATGCTGACCCTGCTGTTGCTCTCGCTGTTCAGCCCACCGCAAACGCTCTCCGTCACCGTCCCGGCCAATACGCCATTCGATGTCAGTTTCAAGCACGACGGGCTACTGATGCCCAGCTTCCGCTGGTGGTGTGACGGATCGATCGCGAAGAACTTCACCGACACGGAAACCCGGCAGCCCAGTACCTCCCCCGACGTGGATGGCCGGTACCTCTACACCGTGACGGTGCCGGGCTTATCGACCGGATCGCATGTCTGCTTCTTCACGGCGTTCAACGACAAGGGCGAGATCAAGGCGCAGTGTTCCGCCACGGTCACCACCGACTGTGTCACGCCGATCGCGTTCGCGGTGGGTGGGGCGCCGCAGCCGGTCGGCAAGCCGCCAGCAGTGCCGGTGGACTTCCGGATCGTCGTGCGGCCCGGAGGCGGAGGCTAAGTGGATTCGCACGACGCGCAGTTCGCGATCGACGCGTTGACCGAGGAGAACGCCCGGCTGCGGCGGGCGCTGGAGTTCATTGCCTCGTCCACGTTCACGGACGGCTATCGATCGGCGTTCTATGCGTTGCGGTGGCACGCCAGGACGACGCTGAACGGCCGGATCAGTCCGACACGATCGCAGGCGGTCGCTGCGGTACGGGAGGACTCCCGATGAACCCGTCGTGTCCACGCGCGACAAAGTCTTCTGCCTCAGCCCTCGATCCGATCCCCGGAGAGGGGAGCGCGCAGACATGACCTACCTGAGCGTCTGCAGCGGCATTGAAGCCGCCACCGTCGCCTGGCATCCGCTCGGCTGGCAACCGTGGGCGTTCGCCGAGGTGGACAAGTTTCCCTCGGCGGTGCTCGCGCACCATTACCCCAACGTCCCGAACCTGGGCGACATGACGCGATTCAAGGACTGGCCTGATGCAAACGTCGATCTTCTCGTTGGTGGAACCCCCTGTCAGTCCTTCTCCGTCGCCGGCCTCCGTGCTGGCCTGGATGACCCGCGTGGTTCGCTCATGCTCGTCTACCTTGCCATTGCTCGCCGTTATCGGCCCCGCTGGCTGGTGTGGGAGAACGTCCCCGGTGTCCTGTCCGCCGACGACGGACGGGCGTTTGGCTCCCTGCTCGGAGGGTTGGCAGAGCTCGGGTATGGGTTCGCCTACCGCGTTCTTGACGCTCAGTACTTCGGACTGGCCCAGCGACGGAAGCGCGTGTTCGTTGTCGGCCATCTTGGAGACTGGCGACGTGCCGCGGCGGTTCTATTTGAGCGCGAGAGCCTGTCGGGGCATCCTGCGCCGCGCCGAGAAACGGGGACGGGAGTTGCCGACTTCGCTATATCGCGCGCTCTTACAAGTAGCCACACCGCCACAGGGCGTCTAGATCCGAACGAGACAACGTTCATACCTGTCGTAGCGTCAACCATTGATGCCAGTTATGCGCGGCTGCAGGGCTGTAGCGGACAGGATGCGAGACACGGACACAGCCATTTGATTGCCTTTGATGCGCGTCAGTCAGACGACGTCATCCAATACGGCGAGAAGACAGGGCCGCTCGACACATGTGGCTTCACGATGGCGGTGGCGTTTCGTTCAGACGCCAGCCGAGACGGCACAGCGAAGACGCCCAGCCCAGACGCGGAAGGGCGCGTGCGTTTGCGCGATCCCGGCTTCAACGTCTACGAGGAGCTCGCGCCAACCATCGATGCCGGTGCGGCGCACGGTGTCGGCTACGCGATGCAGGTCCGTCGCCTGACGCCTCGAGAATGCGAACGGCTGCAGGGCTTCCCCGACGACTACACCCTGATCCCCTATAACGGCAAGCCGGCGAAGGACGGCCAGCGCTACAAGGCGCTCGGCAACTCGATGGCGGTGCCCTGTATGCGGTGGATCGGGCAGCGGATTCAGTTGGTGGAAGAACTCCAGGCGGCGGACGCGGTAGATCCAGTCGATGGGATAGTCGAAGGCTGTCCACGCGCGTCAAAGGGTAGCCGATCAGGATCACAGAAGGGGAGCGAGTAGACCGATGGCACAGGAGACAGCGGAACAGCCGGAAGCCGTCAAGGAAGCCAAGCGGCTGCTGGCCCTTATAGCCAGCGGTCCATTCCCGCACGCGGCACGTTGGGAACTGACGCACGCGGCAGAGCAACTCGTGCGCGATCTGCTCGATCTCCTCGCCTCCCAGGATCGCGCCCTGGAAGAGGCGCAGCGAGAGAGGGATCTGGCTATCGCGCATGACCGACAGCCCTATCCAACGGCATGGGCCTACGAGCAAGTCTGCAAGGCGAGAGACAAGCACCAAGCGCGCGCCGAACAGGCCGAAGCGGCACGAGAGAGGCTGCGGGAGGCGCTGATGGAACTGCATATGGAGTGTCTAGATGAAGGGCACAACGACAGCGGCGATCCTTCGGCCTTTTGTGGGCGGCGCGGTATGGGCATTCGTTGCGGGATATGTATGTCGCTCGACAACGCCAAGGCCGCCCTTGCCACCCCCGTGCGGCCCACGGAGGATCCCCAGGGATGAGCCCCCTCGCCCCACAGAAACCCTGCCCTGTGCCTGGCTGTCCTGTCCTCACCACGGGTGGACGTTGTGCGACGCACACCCGAGAACAGGAACATCGCCGAGGGACAGCCCATGCCCGAGGCTATACCTACCGAGACTGGCAACCCTTCCGCCGAGCCTTCCTGGGGGCCCTTGTCCAGGCAGGCATAGACCCTATCTGTGGAGCCGCCCTCCCCTCAGGCCCGAAGACACACGACAGTCACTGTCGTGCCCAGGGGTGGCTGACCTACACCAGTGCGGATGGCTCGAGTCTCCATCTCGACCATGAGCCCCCGTTGCAGGATTGGGAACGTGCGAACGTCGAGGCGATCTGTGATCGCCATCGGATTCAGTTGCTCTGTCAGGCGTGTCATCAGGCGAAGACGGCTCGTGGGGTGGGGGGAGGTTTTTGAATATTCGGAGGATGCCGGCGGAAACCAGCCAGGCCCGCCGCGCGAGTTTTCGCCAAAAGATTAGGCATTTAAGGGGATTACCAAAATGGGGTACGAGAATAGCGGGCGCCGGCCGCAACCCACGGCGCTGAAGGTGCTGCGCGGCAACCCGGGCAAGCGGAAGCCGAACCCGCACGAGCCGGTGCCGCCGGCAGGTGAGGTGACGACGCCGCGGACGTTGTCGCAGGGTGCGCGTCGGGTCTGGGCCGAGTTGGCGCCGATTGCCTTGGCCATGCGGACCCTGACGACGGCGGATGTCCGGGCCTTCGCGACACTGTGTGAACTGCAGGCCACGTTGACGAAGGCGTCCCGGCAGAAGGACTCCAAGGTGCCGGATCTCGCCGCGGCCGCGGTGAAGCTCGAGAAAGAGATGGCGCCGATCATCCGGCCGTATTACGCGCTGTTTGGCCTCGAGCCGGTCAGCCGGGCGCGGATCGCGGTGCCGAAAGACACGCCGGACGAGCCCGTGTCGAAGTGGGCGGGTGTGCTGAAGTGAAAGAGACCCAGGGCGCGCGCGCGGTGCGGCTGATCAACCAGCTGACGCACACGAAAGGGCCGTTTGCGCAGCAGCCGTTTGCGTTGCGTCCGTGGCAGGAACGGATCGTTCGGCAGTTGTTCAAACAGCGCCGGGATGGGCGACGCCAGTACCGGACGTGCCTCTTGATGCTGCCGCGGAAGAACGGGAAGAGCGAGTTGTGCGCGGCGCTGGCGATCTACTTCCTGCTGTTCGACGGCGAGGTGGGCGCGGAGGTCTACTCGGCGGCGGCCGACAAGGATCAAGCGGCGCTGGTGTTCAACGTCGCGGCGGCGATGATCCGCAACGATCCGGAACTCGAGGCCCAGTGCGAGATCGTCGACTCGCAGAAGCGGATCGTCCACCGGAAGAGCGGCAGCTTCTATCGGGCGATCTCCGCGGAGGCGTACAGCAAACACGGGTTCAATGCGTCCGTGGTGATCTACGACGAGCTCCATGCGGCACAGAACCGGGAACTGTGGGACGTGCTGTCGACGTCGCAGGGCGCCCGGTCGCAGCCGCTGATGATGGCGATCACGACGGCCGGCTATGACCGGCACTCGATCCTGTGGGAACTCTACGCGCATGCGACGAAAGTCGCCGAGCACCCCGACCTCGATCCGACGTTTCTGCCGATCCTCTACGAAGCCCCGGTGGACGCGGACTGGACCGACGAGCGGGTGTGGAAGAAAGCGAACCCCGCGTTGGGGGATTTCCGGTCGCTCGAGGAAATGCGGATCGCGTGCGCGCGTGCGAAAGAGATCCCCGCCCAGGAGAACACCTTCCGCCGGCTATATCTCAACCAGTGGACCGAGCAGGCGTCCCGGTGGGTGCAGGTGAGTGCCTGGGACGCCTGTGTGGCGCCGGCGTCGCGCGCGACGTGGAAGGGGCGCCGCTGTTACGTCGGGATGGACTTGTCGAGCACGACGGATCTCACGGCGCTGGTGGCGGTGTTTCCAGACGATGACGGCGGGTTCGACGTGCTGCCGCAGTTCTTCGTGCCGATGGACAGCCTGGCCGAACGGGCGCGGCGGGACCGGGTGCCGTATCCGCAGTGGGCGGCCGAGGGCTACCTCGTGGCGACGCCGGGCAACGTCGTCGACTACGAGTTCATCCGGCAGGCGCTGAAGGACTGGGCCGCCGAGTTCGATCTGCGGGAGATCGCCTTCGACCCGTGGAACGCCACCGACCTCGTGACGCGGCTGCAGGAACAGGACGGCTTTACCTGTGTGCCGATGCGGCAGGGCTTTACGTCCCTCAGCGCGCCGACCAAGGCGATGGAAAAAGCCGTCCTCGGGCGCACCCTACGGCATGACGGGCATCCCGTGTTGCGGTGGTGCGTGTCGAATGTCTCGGTCGAGACAGACGCGACCGGGAACCTGAAGCCGTCGAAGAAAGTCTCGACGGAGCGGATCGACGGGGTGGTGGCGTTGATCATGGCGATCGATCGCATGGAACGCAACGCCGTGACGAAGCCCCAGGCCTACCAGCTGCTGGTGTTAGGAGGGACGCCGTCGTGAGTGATCCGCGCCGGCCTGGCCGTCCGCCGATCGGCGATCACGCCGGCACCGAGCGCGTGAACCTCACCGTCCCCGCGGCGGAGTACGACAAGGCGGCGTCGATCGCCCGACGGGACGGCGTCTCCGTGCCGGAGGTGATCCGCCGCGGGCTGCACTGGTATCTCAGCGACGATCCCGACCCCCCGCAGGGCAATTAACGTGACAAATATTCGAGGTTGACGCAAACCGTCGCACACTGTCCGGCGACGTGCTGCACCGTCACGCGCACAGCCATTTCCTCGTCAAAACTGTTGATGCCGACAAGCGCATCATCACCGGCATTGCCACGACGCCGACCCCGGACGTTTACGGCGACGTCGTCGAGCCCGACGGCGCGGAGTACAAACTCCCGCTGCCGCTGCTCTGGCAACACGACGCGCGCGGACCGGTTGGCGAAGTCTTCGCCGCGAAGACGACACCCGAGGGCATCGAGATCAAAGCCCGCATCGCCCAGACCGAGACCCCGGGCACCGTCAAGACGCGCCTGGACGATGCCTGGGAGAGTCTGAAGCTCGGCCTCGTCAAAGGGTTGTCGATCGGGTTCCGTTCGATCGAAGAGAGTTACGACAAGGCCACCGGCGGGTACCACTTCCTGAAATGGGCGTGGCACGAGCTCAGTCTCGTGACCATTCCCGCCAACAGCGACTGCACCATCCACACCATTCGCGCCGCGTCTGGCGCTGCTGCCTCGCCCGGCGCTTCGGGCTCTTCGCGCGTCCGTGTGATGCGCCCGGAACGGTCCATGAAGAAATCATTCGCCGATCAGATCGCCGATTGGGAAAGCACCCGCGCGGCGAAAACCGCCCGGCAGGAAGCCATCCAGGAGAAAACGACCGCCGAGGGCCGCAACAAAGACGCCGCGGAGCGCGAAGAATTCGACACGCTCGACGCCGACATCGCCGGGATCGACCAGGAACTGGTCGACCTGCGCAAGCTCGAGGCGCGCGAGAAAACCGTCGCGGCCGCGGTCACTGGCCGCACGTCCAGCGACGGATCGCAGGCGCGCACCGCCGTCGTCACCGTCGAGAAGAAGCTCCCGCCCGGGATCGCCTTCGCCCGTTACGCGATGTGCATGGGCATGGCGCGCGGGGATGAATACCGCGCCAAGCAGATCGCCCAGGAGAACTACGGCGACGACGCGCACGGCCTGATCAGGCTGATCGACCTGCAGCAGAAGGCTGCCGTCGGGGCGGCGAATACGCAGACCGCCGGCTGGGCCTCAGAGCTCATCCCCTACACGATCATGGACGACTTCATCGAGTTCCTGCGGCCGGGGACGATCCTCGGCAAGTTTGGGACGACGGTGAACGGCGTGACGTACCCGTCCCTCCGACGGGTGCCGTTCAATACGCGCGTGTCGGGCTTCAGTGCCGGGCTGACGGCCAACTGGATCGGGGAAGGGTTGCCGATCCTGCTGAGCAAGGCCACCAGCTTCACGACCTCGCTGACCTGGTCGAAACTCGGCGCACTGGCGGTGCTGACGAAGGAAGAGATCCGGTTCAGTAACCCGAGTGCGGAAGCCAAGGTCCGGGACGAGCTCGCCCGCGCGATGATCGCCAAGCAGGATCTGGACTTCATCAACCCCGCGAAAGCGGCGGTGGCGAACGTGTCGCCGGCCTCGATCACCTGGAACACGACGCCGATCCTGACGACGGGCACGACGGCCGCCGCCCTGCGCACGGATCTCGCCACCCTCATCGCGACCTTCGGCACGGCGAATTTCGATCCCTCCGACATCGTGCTGATCATGAACACGGTCGACGCGTTGAACATCTCGCTGATGATCACCACGCTCGGCAACCCCGTGTTCCCGGGTCTGACGATGGCCGGGGGCAACCTGCTCGGCTTCCCCGTGATCACGACGACCGCGATGACGGGCATCGGGTCGCCCGTGTCCAACATCATCGTCGCGGTGAAGGCCAGCGAGATCTATCTGGCCGACGATGGCGTTGTCACGGTGGATGCGAGCGATCAGGCGTCGGTCGAAATGGTCGACGCGTCGTCGCAGAGCGGTCTGACCGGCACGGGCGCCAGCCTCGTCAGTTTCTGGCAGGCGGGCCTCGTCGGGCTGAAGGCCACGCGCGAGATCAATTGGAAGCTGCGGCGCACCGGCGCGTCGCGCTACATCTACAACTCGCTGTACAAGGCGTAAGTCGTGCATGAACGGATCCTCGAGGAGGGATGCACGATGACGCAGCACAGCAAGGGACAGGTCGGCGCGATGTCCACGCAGGACACCCAGCCGAAACCGGACGTGAGCAAGCCCGGCGAACCGCCGCCGGGACCGAAGCCGACGACGACCCCGAGCTCGACGCCAGGCGGGCAGACGCCGACGGGCGAGCCGGGACAGACGACCGGCAATCGGTAGCGCGCACACGGCGGACGGTTCAGCCGCGTCTCGGCTGGGCCGTCCGATCGTCGGGCGTGGCGGTCAGGGAGGACGATCGATGGACCCGTCCACGCTCCACAAGTACCGCGCGCTGAAGGAATGCCCGCAAGGGCAGGAACCCGGTGAGGTGTTTGAAGCCACCCGGGATGCCGGCGACGTGCTCGTCTCCGTCGGCGCGGCGGAAGCCGTGACGCCAGATACCCCACTCGGCAAAGCCAATTCCAAACGCCAGCCGTACAAGCGTCGCGATCTGCGCGTCGAGGAGTAATGCGCCTGTTCGGCTTGGAGATCACGCGCACCAAAGCGGCGACGACCGATCTCATCACGCACGTCCCGGGCCCCTATTCGTGGTGGCCCGTCGTCAAGGAACCGTTCGCCGGTGCCTGGCAGCGCCACGTCAGCACGCCCATCGAAGATGCCCTAGCCCATCCGACCTTCTGGGCCTGCGTCACGTTGATCGCCGGCGACGTTGCGAAGTGCCGGCCGACGCTCGTGGAGGAAGACCGCGACGGCATCGAGACGGAGGTCGACAACCCCGCCTACTCGCCCGTGCTGCGGCGGCCAAACCACTACCAGAACCGGATCCAGTTTTACACCTACTGGATGCTGTCGAAGTTGACGCGGGGGAACACCTACGCGCTGAAAGAACGCGACAACCGCGGCGTGGTCACGGCGCTCTATCTCCTTGATCCGACACGCGTGCAACCACTGGTGGCGCCGGCGTCGGGGAATGTCTACTACGCGCTGCAACAGGATGCGCTGGCGGGGGTCACCGAGGCGTCCCTTGTCGTCCCGGCGCGCGAGATCATCCACGACATCGCCTTCGCGCCGTATCACCCGCTGTGTGGCGTCTCGCCCGTCTATGCCTGCGGCCACGCCGCCATGCAGGCCCTGACGATCCAGAACAATGCGACGCGGCTCTTTCGATCGGGCGCGCAGACCGGCGGGATCCTGACGGCGCCCGGCACGATCGGCCCCGAGGATCAGAAAAAGCTCGAAGCGTGGTGGACGGCGAATTACACCGGCCCGGAGAACATCGGCCGCGTCGCAGTCCTGGGCGGCGGGCTGAAGTTCGAGAAGCCGACGACCATGTCCTTCGTCGACGCGCAGTTGATCGATCAGTTGAAGTGGGACGACGAAAAGATCTGCGCGGTCTTTCACGTGCCGCCCTACAAGGTCGGCGTCGGCCCGCTGCCGTCCTACAACAACGTCGACGCGCTCGGCCTCGACTATTACGGCGACTGTCTGCAGCTGCCCCTGGAGTCCATCGAACTCTGCCTGACGGAAGGGCTCGAGCTCAAACCGCGTCTGAGTGTCGAGTTCGATCTCGAAGCCCTCAGTCGGATGGACTCGGTGCAGAAGATGGACACGGCGACCAAGGGCGTGGTCGGCGGGATCTACTCGCCGAACGAAGCGCGCGCCAAGTTCAACCTGAAGCCGGTGAAGGGCGGGGACACGCCGTACCTGCAGCAACAGAATTACTCCCTCGCCGCGCTCGATCGCCGCGACACCGCTGAACCCACGCCACCGCCCGCACTGCCGCCGACGCCTGACGACACCACGCCCATGGCCGATCCCCCGCCGCCGCCGAAGGGCCTCGACGGCGCCGCGCTGCTCGCGGCCGTGCTCAAGGGCTTAGAGGTGGCCGCATGAGTGATCTCGTCACCATTTCAGAAGTGATCGTGGCCGCCGTCAAGGTGCAGACCGCGGCGCTGCGCACGCGCTGCGAGGAGCTCGAGACACGGATCGCGACACTGGAAGCGCAGCCGGCCGACGACCTGGATCCCGACGCGATCAGTGCGGCCGTGGCGGACCTGCTCCGGAAAGAACTCGGCGATCTGACCGTGCCGGTCACGCGCAAGCGCACCGTTCGCGATGCCACCGGCGCCGTCAAGTACGAGATCGAAGAGGCCTAACCGACATGGCGATTACCGCTGCCGTCTGTAACTCGTTCAAGAAGGAACTGCTCGACGGGAGCGGTACGCACCTCGCCGCGGACGTCTACAAGATGGCGCTGTACACGTCGTCGGCCACGCTGTCGAAGTCCACGACGGCGTACAGCGCGACTAACGAAGTCCCCGACTCGGGCACGTACGCGGCCGGCGGCTTCACGATGGTCGGCTTCACAGCCTCGCTCGATACCGATACCGCGATCCTCGACTGGACGACGGATCCGAATTGGACCAGTGCGACGATCACGGCCCGCGGGGCGCTCATCTACAACAGCTCGAAGAGTAACAAGGCCGTCGCCGTGCTCGACTTCGGCGGGGACATCACGAGTACGAACGGGACGTTTACGGTGCAGTTGCCGGCGGCGACCGCCGCGGCGGCGACGGTACGGATCGCGTGAGGGGGATCGATGGCTGATGGACTTTTCTATCTCGACACGCGCGAGCCGCACTTCGTGACGAACCTGGCGCCGATCACGATGACCACCACCGCGAAAGCGATGTATCCCGCCTCGGCGTTCCCGGTGCTCGGCGGCCAGTACTTCAACCGGCCCGGCAAGGCGATCAAGATCGAAGTCGCCTTCCTGTTGACCCTGCCCGCGACGCCCGGGAACTTTTCGTTCAACGTCCTCTGGGGGACGGGCGCGGATGCCAATGGCACGCTGATCTGTGCCGCGGGCACGCCGGTGGCCGCGACGAACGCGACCAAACGCGGCAAGGTCGAAGTGATCGTGCGGTGCCTAACGACGGGGACCGCCGGCACGCTCGAAGCCACGGGTATCGCGTGGTTCGATCCGGGCGTGATCGCCTCGACGCTGCAGCCGATGATGATTCCGACGACGGGCGCGGCGGCGTCGGCCTCGCTCGATCTCACGCTCGCCAACATCGTGTCGATCCAGCCGCTGCAGTCCGGGACGGCCGGCACCATCACCGTGGAAGAGTTGAAAGTCACGGCGCTGAACTGATGCCGATCCTCTGGCCGCTGGCGGCGAAACTCCAGCCGGTGCTCTGGCAGCAGCGCCCCATCTGGACGGCGAACTGTCCGATCCCGGAACTGCCCGTGTTGCCGTGGGAGGATGTCGATCGCCCGCCAGTCGTGTTCGGGCCCTACGACATGCCGCCCATCGCGGCATTGACGGTGCCGACAAATTTCGGCCTTGCCGCGCTCCGGCTGGTGTCGCAATCCCTGAACAGCTTTCTGCATCCGCAACGCCCGCAGGTCTATTCGGCCTGGCTGACGGTCCCGGCGGTCGTCCATCAACTGCTGCCGTATCCGCCCACGCAGATCCAGATCGTGGGCGTAACGAAGGATGAGACCGGGGCGGCGACGGCGGGCTTCACGGTCTACCTGTTCGACATGTCGACGGGGACGCCGGTCCTGATGCAGACGACCGTGTCCGATGCGACGGGCACCTACCGCTTTCCCGTGCGCGGCGATCTGAAGTACTGGGCCGTCAGCTACAAGGCCGGCACGCCGGATAAGGCCGGCGCGACACGTAACGACCTCACCGGGGCGGCGTCATGACGGACCTCTTCGGCTATCCGCCAGAACCGAACCCCAACGACGTCACGGCGTCCGACCCAACCGTCCTGCGGGCGAGTGGGGGGAGCGCGGATGCCACCGCAACGCCGGCTGGCGTCCAAGCCGTCGCCGCCATCGGCACCGCGACCGTCACGGGCGGCGCGCTGAAGGCGGTGGTCGGCGTCGCCGCGTCCGCGGCGGTGGGGACCGCGATCGCGCACGGAGGGGCGAAGGCGCTGCCGGCGGGCGTCTCGGGCACGAGTGCGCAGGGCGTCCCGGTGGGGCGTGGCGCGGCGAACGTCTCGCCAGCGGGCGTCTCGGCCGTCGCTTCCGTCGGTACGGCGGTCGCGCACGGCGCCGGCGTCGTGGCGCCGGCTGGCGTGGCGATGGCCGCAGCCGTCGGTGAGGCCCACGCGTTCGGCGATCCGGTCAGCGGCACGGCGACCCCGGCGGGCGTGCAGATGGTGGCCTCGGTCGGGACTGCGGTGGCGTCGGCGCCCGGCGCGATCGTCGAGCACTCCGACGACGCGGTCGCGCCGCTCGTGCCGTCGCGTCCGCGCCTGGTTCGGGTGTCGGCGGTGGCGACCCCGGCCGGCGTCGCCGCCCGCGCGGCGGTCGGCCGTGTGCAGGTGTTCGCGTCTGGGCTGGCGGCTCCGGCCGGGGTCGCGGCGATGGCCCGTGGTGGCGTCGTGGCCGTCGTCGCCGACGCCGCGATCGCGCCGTGGGGCGTCTCCACGCGGGCCGTGCACGGGCTCACCCGCGTCGCGGCGGGCGCGACGACGGCTGTGCACGGGCTTGTCACGCGCGCCGCGGTGGGCCGATTCGCCGCCGACGGCACCGAGACGGTCGACTACCGCGCGCCCTTCGTCGCCGATCCGACCACGCCGCCGGTCGAGGATGACGATCTGGTGCTGCTGCTCGAGGTGCTGGCCGCATGAGACTGCAGGATCTGCGTGCAATCGTGCTCGGCTTGGCGCCCGTGCTCCGGGAGCACGTCGCCTTCCTGCAGGCGAAAGACCGCGGCCTCGACGGGCCACCAGGGCCGCCGGGACCGCAGGGAGTGGCCGGACGCGATGGCCTTCCCGGGCGTGACGGGACCCGCGGGGAACGCGGCGCCGACGGTACACCGGGCATGGACGGCGCCCCAGGCCGCGACGGGACGCTCGAGACACTGCGGGTGGAACAGGTCGACGACCGCTCATGGCGGCTCGTGCGGGGCGACGGCACGGCCATCCCCGGCGGGCTGCTGACGTTCACGGTGCCGCTCTACAAAGGCGTCTACGCCGCCGGGACCACCTACACGACAGGCGACGCGGTGACGTTCGGCGGGTCCGTGTGGATCGCGAAGGCGACGACGACCGCGAAACCGGACGACGGCACGCCGCAGTGGCAGCTCGCCGTCACCCGCGGCCGGCAGGGATCGCAGGGACGGGATGGGGCCCCCGGCCCGCAGGGACCGAAGGGCGATCGGGGCGACCCCGGAAGGAACTTCTCGTAATGCCGACCACGATCACGCTCTATCAGATCGGCGTCTGGACGGCGGTGGGCTTTTTCACCGGCGCGGGCTGGACGCTCGGCGCCTGGCTCGTCGCGCGGATCCTGCGATGACCACCGTCCCGAAGATTTGGCCCGGCGAGACCTTCGCGCTGCTCGGGAGCGGGCCGAGTCTCACCGAGGACGACGTCGCGCGCGTGTGCGGCCGTGCGCGCGTCATCGCGATCAACACCGGCTACCAGATCGCGCCGTGGGCCGACGTGCTCTATGCCTGCGACGCGAAGTGGTGGCACTGGCACCAGGGCGTGCCGAAATTTCCCGGCCTGAAGTACTCCATGTCACCCGATCCGGTGCCGTATCACGACGTGCGGATCCTCCGCGACACCGGCCTCGTCGGCCTCGAGCTGGATCCGACGGGCCTCCGCAGCGGCCGCAACTCCGGCTACCAGGCGATCAACCTGGCGGTGCATCTCGGCGCGGCGCGGATCATTCTGCTCGGCTACGACCTCAGCGTGGCCCCGAACGGCCGGACGCACTGGCACCCGGATCACCCGGACGACGGGTTTCCGCCGTCACCGTACGCTGCGATGCTTGAATGCTTCCCGACGCTGGTGGAACCGTTGGCCGCGATCGGCGTGTCGATCGTGAATTGCACGCGGCGCACGGCGCTGCAGTGCTTCCCCTGTGCGGTACTCGAAGACGAACTCGCGCGCCGCGAGGTGGCGGCATGAGCCCGCGCGTCTTCGTCGTCGACTACCAGTTTCTCTCGTGCGGGGACGTATTCACGCGTGGGCTGGCCCTCGCCGCGGCGGATCTGGGGATCGCCTACGCGCACGCGGCGTGGGACACCTACGACCTCCAGGATCAGATCGCGCGCCACGCGCCAGAGCTCCTGTTTGTTGTCCACGGCCGCCGGTTCTGCCAGCGGTTCTACAACCTCAAGGGCTTCGGCGTGCCGACGGCGATCTGGCTGCTCGATGAACCCTACGAAGTGGACGACACCGCGTCGTTCTCGGTGAAGTTCGACCACGTCTTCGTCAACGACGCGGTCTCGATAGGCCGTCATCAGCACGCCACCCCGTTGCCTGTCTGCTACGACCCGCACGTCTATACGACCAGCGACGCCCCGAAGGGCTACGACGTTGGCTTCATCGGTGGCGGGAATTCCACACGCGATCGGTATCTCGCCGCGCTCGCCCAGGCCGGGCTGCTGTCCTACGTCGTCGGCGGGGCGTGGTCCGACCCGGCTGTCAATGCGCTGTGCCTCTCGCCGAACATCGTGCCGGCACAGACGGCGCGGCTCTACCAGTCGACGCGGCTCATTCTGAACGTCTTCCGCGAGACGCATCACTTCAACGCGCAGCAGATCCCCGCGACGGCGATGAACCCGCGCATCTACGAGGCGCTGGCCTGCGGGGCGCTCGTCGTCAGTGAATGGCGGCCGGAGATCGACGAACGCATCCCCATGCTGCCGACGTTTCGCACGGAAGCCCAATGCGTGGATCTCGTGCGCGATCTCCTGGCGGATCCCACCCGCGCCGAGTGGATCCGCGCCCAGTGTGCGGCGCGGCTGGCTGGGGATACCTACGCAGCACGGTTGCAAACCGTGTTGGCGACGTGCGGCTTGGCCGCAGGGGTGGCCGCATGACCCCGCGCGTGTCGATCGTCACGACGGTGTTCGACCGTATCCACTGTCTGAAGCAATGTCTCCGCTCGGTGCAGCGGCTGGAGTTTCGGGACTTCGAGCACATCGTCGTCTCCGACGCGCCATCGCCGGAGGTCGTTGCGCAGATCGCCGCCCTCTGTGCCCAGTTTGGTGCGCAACACCTCAACCTCTCCGAACGCCACAACGACTGGGGCCATACCCCGGCCTCGGTCGGGCTGCGGGCCTCGGTGGGCGCGTACGTGTGTTTCCTCAGCGATGACAATGCCTATCTGCCGAACCATTTCGCACCACTGGTCGCGGCGCTCGACGACGATCCGGATCTCGGCTTTGTCTACAGTTCGTGCCTCTACGCGGGCCGGAAGGAACTCCGCTACTGCCCGCCGGTGGGCGCCGGGATCGATCTCGGCCAGCCGCTCTTCCGTCGGTCCGTGCTTCGGGAGTGCCTCGGAGACGAGATCCCCTGTCGCGGGATCTTTTCCTGGGACTGGGAATTGATCCGGATCCTCATGGACGACCATGGCGTCCGCTGGCGCCATGTGGATGAGGCGACTTTCATCTTTCGGCTGCAGGCGTATCCGCAGCTCTGTCAGGCGCTCGCATGATCGCGATCTGCTGCCCCTACTATCGCAGCCTGACGTTGGCGAACTTGTCCGCCGCACTCTTTTCCCTGCGCCAGCAGACCTTCACCCATGTTGCTGAAGTCGTCGTCCTCGACAACAACACCGACGATCCGGTCGAGGCGATCGAAGCCGTCGTCGACGCGCTGGCGTTTCCCGTCCCCGTGCGGCTGCTGTCCGTCAAGCACGGCGACGTGACCAAGACGCACGCCTGGTCGACGAATACGGCCGTGCGCGCCACGTCCGCGGCGTGGGTGCTGTTCATGCGGGCGGATTACCTGCTGGCCTTCGACGCGGTCGATCGCCTCGTGGCGGCCACCAGCGACCCCGCCTTCATCGTCGGTGGTTACTACGATCTCGACGCCGACATCCAGGCGTGCGAACAGACCCAGTGGCGGCAGCAGGGCCCGGCCGTGTTGCATCCGCTGGGCCGGGAGTACTTCCACACCGCGATCGATGCCGGCGTCTGGTGTACGACGCGCACGATCTTCGAGACGGTCGGCGGGCTGGATGAGTCATTGACCGCCTGGGGCCACGCGCAGACGCACTTTCAATACAAGCTCCACCGGGCAGGGATCCCGACGCGCCGCTTGTCGGAGATCCTCTTCTACCACCCGACGCACGCCTACGTGGCGCCCCGCGATCACGTGATCGCCCGCACGGAACTGGAACGGGTCGGCGTGACGCTCGGCGAATGCTGGGCCCGCTACGACGGGCCCGATCATCCCTATCGCGGGGTGGCCTGATGGCGCGTCCCTACACACGCGCGCTCGACCCGACCGACTACGCGGATCTCCCGCACGCGGAACCCTTGCGCGCCTTCGAGGCGGCGATGACGGCGCCCCACTGCCGCTGGCATCCGCACAAGATCTGGGAGAACGCGTCGATCCTACAGGAACTCGACGAGCTCGGCGTGCCCAAAGACGCCGCCATCCTCGACGTCGGCAGCGGCGGGACGTTCTTTCCCTGCTACCTCGCCACGGTGGCGGGCTATCCCGACGTCACGTTAACGGACTCGATGGCGAACAAGGACATTACCGCCGACATCGCAGCGCAGCGGGCGGCCTACGGGATCCGCTTGCCGCTGCATGCGCTCCAGGCCGAAGACATGGCGGCGCTGCCTTCGGCGTCCTGGGATGTCGTGCTGTGTATCTCCACGATCGAGCACGTCGACGCCGATCAGCATGACGCGGCCTTGCGAGAGATCTGCCGCCTCACCAAACCAGGCGGGGTGATCTGCCTCACGTCGGACTATTTCCGCCACGATGCCGAGGGTCATGTTGACGCGGCGCAATTCGCGGCCTCGCCCTACAAGGACGGGCAGGCGACACCCTACCGGCAGCCGTTTGTGGAACACCTCCCCAACGTCATCGACGCGGACTTCGTCGGCGGCACCGATCTCGCCTACCGCGGCGACTTTGTCCACAACTACTCGTTTGTCAACATCTGTCTCCGGAAACGGAGTGCCGCATGAAGCCGCTGACGATGGCGACGTCGGCGTACCAGATGAGCGACACGAGTCTGTGCGATGCGGTGCCGACCTCTGGGCTGCCGATCCGACAGATCGCGCGACGGAAGATCCATTGCATCCTGCCGTCCTCGCCGTGGCTCGCCGACTCGAAGACGAACATCCCCCTCGGCGTGCTCTACATCGCCGGTTTGCTGCGTGCCAACGGCCACGACGTCGTCGTCACCTCAATGCTGGACAAACGCTACGAGGGGCACATCCATCTGCCCGACGCAGTCATGGACGCCGATGTCCATATGTTCGGCTTCTGTACGCCGCAGTTCGGCGAAGCGCTCGAGTTGGCCGCCTACATCAAGGATCGCAATCCTGATGCGCTGCTGGTCGCCGGCGGGCCGCATCCGTCCTATGAACCGCGCGAAGTCAAGGAAGCCGGCCGGCAGGACGCCTACCACTACAAAGGCCCCCTGCGCCAACGTCGCGACTACCGCGCGCCGGACGGCCGGACCCTCTTCGACACGGTGATCGTGATGGAGGGGGAAGTCGCAACGCTGCAGATGCTGACGGACTGGGACGCCGGCCAGCTCCAGCCCTTCTACTACGGGGACAAAGCTGACGCGATGGATCTCGACGCGATCCCGTTCCCGGCGTGGGATCTGTTGCCGCACGATCACATTTACAACGACGGCGTGGCGGTGATGAAGCACCGCTATTTCGAGAGTCCGATGGTGCCCGGGACGTGGCCGGTGATGTCGATGATCGGGACGCGCGGGTGTCCCTACAAGTGCACCTATTGCTCGACGCCGTGGATCGGGCAGAAGCCGCGCTATCGCTCGCCGCAGAATCAGATCGCCGAACTCAAAGCGATCTTCGATGTCGGGGTCCGTCAGATCAAATGGCAGGACGACACCTACACCCTGCACCGCACGAAGCTGCGCGATCTCGCCGACGCCATCCATGCCGAGTTCGGCGATCACACCTTTGCGTCCCGTGTGCATACCCGTGTGAACACGTTGGACGATCACGTCGCCGAGTCACTGAAGCGCATGAGCGCGAAGGTCACCTGCTTCGGGATCGAGTCTGGCAGCCAGCGGGTCCTCGATGCCAACCAGAAGGGCACGACGGTCAAGCAGAACACCGAGGCGCTGAAGAAAGCGAAAGCGCACGGGTTCTACACGATCGCCTTTCTCGTGGCGGGCCTCGCTGGTGAGACGGTGGAGACGGCGGCAGAAACCCGCGCGTGGCTGCGCAGTGTGAAGCCGTATCTTGACTCGTGCAACCTCGCGGTCGGCATCCCGTATCCCGGCAGCCGCTGGTGGACGCACCCGCAGGAAAGCGGGCTCGACATCCTTGACTACAACTACGACAACCAGTGGATCGTCGGGTTCTCCGCGCGTGACGAGATTCTGGTGCGGCCGCACGGGTCCACCGTGGAGGACATGTTTCAGATCAAGCGCGATATGTTTGACTTCCTCGTCTCCGAGGGCTGGGCGAAAGCGGAATGGGACGAAGACGTGCGCATCCGGCATCAACAGGAAGACGCCGCCGCGAACGGCACGCTGACGGCGGCGAGTACCTTGACGTACGCGGGGCACTGATGACGTTCTCGAGTGTTTCGGTGCTCGTGCCGACGCGGACCCGGCTGGCGCATGTCCAGCGGATGATCGCGTCCTTCGAGGCGACCACCGACGGCGCCGCGGAGCTCGTGTTCCGGGCCGACGAGGATGATCTGGAGACGATCGACGCGCTGGCGGCCTACCGCACGGTCGTCGGGCCGCGACTCGCCGGGTATCGCAGCTTGGCGGCGTTCTTCAACGAGCTCGCCGCCGCGGCGACGGGCGACGTGCTGCTGTGCGGCAACGACGACATGGTGTTCCGGACGCCCGGCTGGCCGTCACTCGTACTCGAGGCGGCGAACGCCTATCCCGACGGGCTGTTTGATCTCGGCGTGTCGACGCACAACGAAACGCACTTCCCGTTTTCGATCGTCTCGCGCACGGCTGTCGATCGGCTCGGCTTCCTGTGGGATCCGCGCATCTTCTGGGGCGACGTGTACCTGCGAGACGTGATGGGTGCCTTCGGGCGGGCGGTGCGGTTGCCCTCCGTGGAGATCGCGCACGAGTGGATCGGTAACGAAGCCGAACAGAACACGATCTATCAGCGGGATCCGGCCTACTGGACGCAGACGCACGCGCCGGCTGTCGCCGAGGCGGTGCAGAAACTGCGAGCGTGCGCGTGATCAGTTTCATCATCGCCACGATCGGGCGCCCCTCGTTGGCCGACACGCTGGCCTCGATCGAACTGGGGGAAGGGGACGAGGTGATCGTGATCGGGAATGTCGACGCGCACACCGACGGCCCAGTCCGCTACATCCCGTGCCCGCCAGGCGGCGACTGGGGTAGCACCGAACGGAACATTGCCACGCCGCTGGCGCGCGGGCGGTATCTCGCGCATATCGACGACGACGACACCTACGTCCGTGGTCACCGGGCGCTGATGGCCGACGCCATCGCCGCGGCGCCGGATCGCTTCACGATCTTCCGGATGCGGTTCCCGGATGACACGGTCCTGTGGCAGTACCGTGTCGTCCGCTGGGGCAACGTCGGGACGCCCATGCTGCTGATCCCGAACGTGCCGGCAAAGCTCGGACGCTGGGGCGAACAGCAGGACTGCGGCGATCTCCACTTCCTGCAGACGATGCACTGGCGGCCCGACGAGATCGTCTGGCGCGAGGATGTCATCGCCCAGATCGGGCAGGCGCATCCATGAGGCCGATCCTTGCCCTGACCGATACGCTGATCAGCACCGTCGCCGGCGGGTCGCCGCCCGTGCGGGCGTTGACGCTGGCCTACGCGAAGCTCGCGATCCGTGCGCTTGGGACGACCGACGACGAACTGATCGGCGTCTGGATCGATGCCGCGGCGTCCTACTTCGAGCAGCAGACCGGGCGGCAACTGCTGACCGCCACGCGGGAGGTGTGGCTCGACGCCTTCCCCGTGGTGGGGAGTCCGTGGTACGAACAACGGATCGAGCTGCCGCGGCCGCCGCTCCAGTCCGTGGTCAGCATCACGTATCTCGACGGCAGCGGCGTGCTGCGGAGTTTCACGGACGGGGCCTCGCCGGCGACGAACCTCTTTACCGTGTCCAAGCCGGTCGGGCCGTATGCGGCGCGCGGGTTCGTGGAACCGATCGCCGGGCAGACGTGGCCGATCGCCGGCACTGTCACCGGGGCTGTCCGCATCCGCTATACCTGCGGGTATGGCAACACGGCCGCCGACGTGCCGCCGCTCGCGCGCGGGGTGCTGTCCTCGCTGGTTGGCCACTTCGACACCTACCGTACGCCCGTGGCGGTCGGAGCGGTAATCGATCTGCCCTACGGGATGCAATCCATTCTCGACATGTTCCTGTGGTCCGCGTTGCCGTCGCAGACGCTGCGGGGGCCCGCGGTGTGGCCGCTGCCATGACGGTCGTCCTCGACATCGGGAAGCTGCGGCAGACGGTGACACTGGCCAACCCGCGCGACGTGACCGTCGACGGGGATACGACGCAGGTCTACGACGTGGCGCTCAATCCGCCGACGTGGCGGGCGTCGATCGAGAAGGCCTCCGTGCGGACGGCGGAACGATCGTTCAGCGCGACTGTCATCGCGCAGGCGACGAACATCCTCACCGGCCGGTTCCATCCTGGGATCACGACGGAGACGCAGATGACGTGGGTGGACCGGGCGGGCGTGACGCACACGGGCAGCGTGCTCGACGTCGCGGATCCGGAAGGGGCCGGGGTGGCGACGGTGGTACTGGTCGCCGAGGTGGTGGAGTAATGGCCAGCAACCGGTTTGTCTTCAGCGGCCTCGACGAGTTGAAAGCGGAACTCCGCAACTTGCCGAAAGACCTGGCCGGCGAGGCGTCCGAGATCATCATCGACGCGGCGGAAGGCGCCGCGAACACCGTGCGCCAAGTCTACGAACAGCACCGCGTCACGGGCAAACTCGCGCGGTCGGTGCTCGTGACGAAGCCCGGCGTGACGACCTACGGGACATCGATGGTCGTGAAGGTGACCGATCCGATCGCGTGGCTCTTCGACAACGGGAGTCAGGCGCGGCACTGGATCGGCGGGAAAAGCACCGGGATCATGTGGGGGCGGACACCGCCGACGCACATCTTCGCGCGGACGATGGCGAAGCGGCGCGCGGCGATGTACGGCGCATTGAAGGATCTCCTCGTGGAGCACGGGTTGATCGTGACCGGGAAGCCATGAGCGACAGCACCGCCATCGACACCGCGCTGATCGCGCTGCTGACGGCTGACGCGACGCTGCTGTCGCTGTGCCCGGACGGGGTCTTCTATGCGGAAGCGAAGTCAGGCTCGACGCGGTTCGTGATCGTGTCGCTCGTCGACGAAAGCGATGCCCCGATGTTCGGGGCACGGGCGTACGAAGACGCGCTGTATCTGGTGGAAGCGCGGATGCTCAGCACGGCGGGCGGGAACATTGCGGCCGCGGCGGCGCAGATCGATGTCCTGCTGGAGAACGCGTCGCTGACGATCGACAACTATCGGCTGATGACCCTGCACCGGGAAGAGCGCGTGCGGATGACCGAGGTGGACGCGCTCGATGCCTCGCTGCGGTGGCTGCGGCGCGGCGGGCACTATCGGTTGGTCGCCTCGGCCACCGTCGATCCGGATAGTGCGTCGGGCTGGATCCAGCCGGGATGGTTGCAGACGCCATGAGTGACGTCCTCATCAAGCCGGCGTTTCAGTCCACGTACCCGGACACCGGGGATACGACCAAGTTCGGCCCGAATGCCTGGAACGCGGCGCGGCTCTTCAGCGGTGGCAACGCGGGCGAACTCGTCGTGCGCGATACCGGATCGGCCACGGGCGCAGCGTGGAGCGCGACGCCGACGCTCTCGGGATTGCGGCTCGGGACGGGTGTCTCCGTGCCTGGCCGGATCACGTTCCCGAATCTTGTTAACCGTGGGCCGTTCCTGCTCGATCACTCGATCGTGTCGAGCGCGAACCCCCATGCCTATCTGGGGTACAACCTCGACGCCTCGACATGGGGGCTGATCGAACCGACCGAACCCGGGCTCGCGTGGGGCCTTGAAGCCGACTACGACGACGGCTCAGGCCACCACAAGATGGAAGGGTATCTCCAATACCAATTCGTCGCGGGCTTCGGTGGCGCCGGCAATATCACCTATCGGCGCCCATTCTTCACGCAGATCGACAAAGTTACACAGTTGATTGTCGGGACACAGATCTGTGGCGGGCCGGTGGGCGGACTCTCGCTGGGTATCAACGATGGTACCGGCTCTGACAGCGAGAAGGTTGTCGGCGCGACGAAAATCCAGATCGCTCCGACGCTGATCGGTGCCTACGTACCGGTGCAGTTTAGTTCGACCGTGGCGATGGGCGGGCTCGTCAACGATGCGCTCCACACCGCGAATATCGGCGGCACGTTCGGGGACGTGGAGGCGCCGGCGGGCATCAATGTGGCGCCCACCTACACGCCAACCTCAGCACGGACGAATGGCTACGGCGTGCTGGCGCAACCCACCTTCGCGCCGGCCGCGAACAAGTTGGCGGCCCCGTCCGCGTTGTTCGCGAAGGCGTACACCAAGCCGCAGATGGCACTCAGCACGACGGTCGCGCACGATACTTTGACTGGATTGACGTCCCGCGTGGCCGTGTTTCCTGGCGCGACGTTGGGCACCGTGTCGGCGTCGCTCAGTCTGTATGTCCAGGCGCCGAACAATGAGGCGAGCGGGCCGACGATTATCTTCGGCCGGAGTCGTGGACTGCAGATCGATAACGTGGGCGTCTGTGCCGGGAATGCCGGCGTTACGGTCGAAAGTGCTGCCGGGATCTCGATTGCGGAGATCTCCGGTGGCACCATCAGTAACTACGGGCTGCAACTGGGCGGGACGAGCGTGCCGACCGGCGGGAGCTTTTCCATTTACAACGGATCGGCCAATCCCTCGTATTTCGCGACGCGGATCACGGTCGGCGCGACGGGTGGAAACGCGAACGCGATCCTCGACCTTACCAGCACCACCAAAGCGTTTATGCCTCCTCGGATGACGACCACGGAGCGAAACGCGATCCCCAGCCCGACCGCTGGCATGGTGATCTACAACGCGACCACGAACAAACTCAACGTCTATACGACCGCCTGGGAGGCGGTGACCTCCGCATGACGATCGACGAACACCTCCGCATGTTGATCGGCGATCTCGTGATCAGGGTCGCACACCTCGCCGCCGAGAACGACGCACTGAAAGCCGCCGCGCCGAAACCAGTACCGCCGCAGGCACCCACTTCACCGGACGCCACCGGGCAACCATAGCGAACAGGAGCACACGATGGCACGCATCCACGGGAAAAAGGGGCAAGTCCTCCTCGACTCCACGCCCGCCAGTCCGGTCACCCCGGTCGCCGTGGCCGACCTGAACGACTGGACGCTGGACATGTCCACCGACCGCGTCGACGTCACCGCGTTCGGGGACACGAACAAGCAGAAGGTCTCGGGCCTGCCGGACTTCTCCGGCACGGTCGGCGGGTTCTGGAACTCCGTCAGCAGCCCGACGTTCTTCGCGATCGTCCTCGGCGGGGTCACGTCGTGGTTGCGGCTGATGCCGAGCACGGCCGAGCCCACGTACTACTTTGAAGGGCTGGCGAACCTCGACGGCTCGATCAAGGTGAGTGCGAACGGGGCGGTAACGATCTCCGGCAAGTTCGACGCGGCGGGTAATTGGGTGCAGAAGCCCTAGCCAATGATTGGCGAAGGGGCGACGATCCGCGGCGTGGTGGGCGCGATCACCTGGTCGTACTACACCGCGGCGCGGATCGAAGGCTACACCGTCACGCGCGCCCGCGATGGCGCGTGGACGTTGTCGGCGACGGTCGTCGTGGCGGACGCCTTCAAGTTGGCGCAGCGGCCGCTGCAGTTCGTCGCGCCGCATCAGAAGGGCAAGTGGACGTGGCCGATCACCGATCTCGAGCTGGGGAATAGCGGCGGGGTGCGACACGTCAGGGCCACGCTGGGGCCACCGATCGAATAGAGAGAGGGTGCGGATGTTTTCACGGTTCGTCGTCCCGGAAACGGATGTCGTGACGCTGCCGCTGCGGGAGGGGCAGACGGAGGCCGACTGGTTGCTCGTGCGTCGGCGGTTGAACGAAGGCGAACGGCGCGCGATGTTTGCGCGCATGTATCTGTCTAGCAACGGCACGACGCACGTCGATCCGCAGGCGGTGGGGGTTAGCACTGTCGTCGCCTACCTCCTGGACTGGTCGTTTACCGATCCGCAGG
>Ga0207686_10000307_pt1 | contig 35390 bp, 40 predicted proteins | sample KBSM24metaG_FD_184396 | JGI IMG/M metagenome (GOLD analysis project Ga0207686, IMG submission 184396) | Miscanthus rhizosphere microbial communities from Kellogg Biological Station, Michigan, USA - KBS M2-4 metaG (SPAdes) (version 2) | ecosystem: Host-associated > Plants > Roots > Rhizosphere >...
GATGACGCAAAGGGCCGCACTGTACGCCAGGTTCTCGAGCGATCTGCAAAAGGATCGAAGCATCGACGACCAACTGGCCCTGTGCCGCGTCCACGCCCAACGCGAAAAACTTAAGGTCGTCGCCACCTTTGCCGACCGCGCCAAGAGCGGCGCCACACTGTTCGATCGTCAGCAACTGTGGGAGTTGATGCAGGCCGCCAAGCGCAAGGAATTTGATGTCCTCGTGGTCGAGGCGCTCGATCGGCTATCACGCGATCAAGAAGACCTGCCGGGCATCTACAAGCGGCTCGAGTTTGCCGGCGTCAAGATCCGCACCTGTAACGAGGGCGAGACGACCAAGCTTCACATCGGCATCCGCGGCCTGGTGAGCTCGCTGTTCCTGTCGGATCTCGGCGCCAAGGTGCGGCGCGGGCATGCCGGGCGGGTGCGCGAGGGCAAGTTTCCCGGTGCCGTGACCTATGGCTACCGCGCCATCACCGGCAAGCCGGGCGAGCGCGAGATCGATCCGGAACAGGCCAAGGTAGTGATACGCATCTTCACCGAATATGCGGACGGCCGGTCACCGCGCAAGATCGCGGCTGACCTGACCCGCAATGGCATCCCGACGCCGGCTGATGCTGCCGCGTGGAACCATCAAACGTTCATAGGTGGCCGCTACAAGCGCGGCATCATTGGTAATCCGCTCTATGTCGGAAAGATCGCCTGGAACACGCACACGACTATCATCAATCCGGACACCGGCAAGAAGGCGAAGCGCGCCGCGCCGGCCGAGGATCACATCACGGTTGACGCGCCTCAGTTGCGGATCATCCCGCAGGAGCTTTGGGATGCGGCCAATGCCGTCCGCAAGAACAGAGGCGCGGCAAAATTCGGTCCCGGCGGGAAACTCGCGGGTAGGGTCACCAGCAACAAGGAACATATGCTGAGCGGCCTTCTGCGCTGCGAGTGCGGAAGCCACATGCGGATCGCAAACACCTCGCGATCAGGCGGCAGCCGGGTTGCCTGCGCCGCCGCTCACCAACACCAGACCTGCGATCACTCCAAGACCTATGACCTCAACACTCTGCAGACCGAGATCCTCGCCTGCATGCGCGAGCAGTTGACTGACCCAAAGCGCATCCAGATTGCCGTGCGTGCGTTCCACGACGAATGGGCAACGCAGAAGCGCAAGGTCACCGGCAACGTCACGACGATGAAAAAAAGGCTAGCCGATATCGGGACGGCAACGAACCGTCTGGTCGACGCTTTGGAAAAGGGAACCATGTCGACCGACACGATCGTCGAGCGGCTCAACAACCTCGAGACCGAGCGCGTCGCACTTGCCGAGCGCTTGCGTGTGGTCGAGGCACAGAACGGCGACAACGTGATCGAGCTGCACCCGCGGACCCTCCAGGCTTACTGCGAGGCCATCGACAAACTGCACCTGTCGTTTGCCAACGACCAAGACCATGCGGCGAACCGTTCTGCCTTCAGGAACATCATCGACAGCATCATCGTGCATCAGACGGCCAAGCGGGCGCCCTACGAGTTCACGACCTACCACCGGGTCGAAGCCCTGATGGGCATGGAACTGTTCCCCAAGACACGAACGGCCCAGGAAGTGCTGAAAGATCAAGGTGTTGTCTGTAGCGAACTTGGCAACCCAGAGAACCCTGGGTTGCCGTTATCGCAACAGCAGAAAGGGCGCATCATCGCCTTCGGCCGGTGGAGGGCTGCAGCGTGACAACAACCGAGCGCCGACCTGATGAGATGGCAAGGGTTTGGCATGCGGAGCCAATCGACATCACTGCATGGAGCTTTTTCGAGGACGAGAATCAATGGCGTGATCTGCTGGCGGCCGGGTTTGCCGTCTACATCAACAAGACCCTGAATGACGTTCTTGAGAAGGACCCGCCACATCTTTGGTTTGCCGCCATGTGGGGTGATCGGGACGGTGTCGGCGGGAAATGCCCGGACGATGTCACCACGTTGTATCTCGGTTTGCCCCTCGGTTGTGGAGAAGACAAAGTCTGCTGGTCGATCTCGCTTGGGGCTCTCGTTGACGACATGATCGACCTCGGCGGTACTACAAATACTTACAGCAACCTCGCCGCGCGGCTGCGCGAATTGGCGGACAAGCTCGAAAAGGTCGATTCAGAAGCGAGTGCAGCATGACACTCGTATCCCCTATTCTAACTGTGCCGGCGAACCCTAGGGCGCCGATATCGCAACAGCGTGGACGCATCATCGCGTTTGGCAGGTGGGTGGCGAGGGCCGCATGAAATACCTGTCGGTGTGCAGCGGCATTGAGGCCGCGACTGCGGCATGGCACGCGCTCGACTGGACCCCCGTCGCATTTGCCGAGACCGAGGCGTTCCCGCGCGCCGTGCTCGCGCACCATTACCCGCAGGTTCCCAATTGGGGAGACATGAATGCGTGGCGGAAATGGCCCGATGCAGCTTTCGATGTTCTCATCGGAGGAACGCCCTGCCAGTCCTTCAGCGTCGCGGGACTTCGCAGCGGAATGGCTGACCCCCGCGGCAACCTTGCCCTCGTCTATCTTGCAATTGCTGACCGTTATCGGCCCGAGTGGCTGGTCTGGGAGAACGTGCCCGGTGTCCTGTCATCCAACGGCGGACGGGATTTCGCCGCCTTCATCGGAGGGCTGGAGCAACTCGGGTATCATGCGGCCTGGCGAGTGCTTGACGCTCAGTACGTGCGAGTGGACGGTTTTGCCCGCGCAGTTCCCCAGCGACGACGGCGTGTGTTCGTTGTCGGATGTCTTGGAGACTGGCGCCGTGCCGCAGCGGTACTTTTTGAGCGCGAGAGCCTGCAAGGGCATCCTGCGCCGCGCAGACAATCGCGGGAAAGAATTGCCCCGACAATTAGCGCACGCCCTACAGGCGGTGGCGGTCTCAGAAGGGACTTCGACTGCGATGGAGGACTGATCGCGGCTGATCTGCGCAACGGCACGCAGGATGACGTGGCGATGTCGCTGCAATCGTGCGGCGATGTCAATCCGAACAAGATCCCGCATTTGATCACTGCGCCCGCAGTCGCCAACCCGCTCACCCATCGGATGCACAAGGGCGTCAACACCACGATGGACGAGGGCCAGACAATGGTCGCCCACTCGCTCAAGGCTGACGGGTTCGACGCGAGCGAGGACGGCACCGGGCGCAGCACGCTGCTGGTAGCGCAGTCCTACAGCATCATGCCGATGAACAGTGGCAAGGACTACAAGGCCCGGCCGGTCGATGTCGCCCAGCCGGTGATGGCCGGCGGCCCGGTCGGTGGAAACCAAGGCGGCGACTACGTCGTCCAGCCGCTCGCATTCTCCTGCAAGGACCACGGTGCGGACGCAGGCGACACCTCGCCCACAGTGCGCGCCATGGGCCACGACGGCTCGCACGCAAACGGCGGCGGCCAGGTCGCGATTGCCTTCGACGCCCGCCAGTCCGACGTGATCCAGTACGGCGACAGGACCGGCCCGCTCGATACGGACGGCTCGAGCATCGCAGTGGCATTCTGCGAAAATATTCGGGGCGAGGTTTTGGAGACAGAGGTCACGCGAGCTCTGGCATCCGGTGGAGGCAAGCCGGGACAAGGCTACGCTGCCGTGCGCCAAGGCTGGGCCGTGCGCCGCCTGACGCCGCTCGAGTGCGAGCGCCTGCAGGGCTTTTCCGACGGCTACACTGCCGTTCCGTATCGCGGCAAGCCCGCAGCGGACGGCCCGCGCTACAAGGCGCTCGGCAACTCGATGGCGGTCAACTGCATGCGCTGGCTCGGGCGGCGTATCGAGATGGTGGACGCGCTATGACTAGCGTTCCAGCAGTTCAAACACCCGCATTGCCGACGCGCCCGTCTTCCGGGTTGCGATCAGGTATCGCAGGAACCGCTCCGCCGGTGGCGGCACGTCGCGTTCGCCGGTTGCCCAACGGCGGGATGTGCGCTCGTCCACGCCAAGCAGGCGCGCGGCTGCGGCCTGAGACAGATCAAGCTGCGCAATGGCGTCGCGGTATTCGTCGGCGCTCATCCCTGCCACTCGACATTGCCAGTGAAGGTTACGACCCGCACTCCTTGGAGCTTGCCGCCGCTCATGAGATGTTTTGCCTGCTCTACAGCGGCGGTCAGGTCGGCATGGCGGAACATGTTGGTCATCCACTTGCCGCCGTCGAAATTGATGTCGATGAAGTAGCGCATCTGTCTCTCCGTCACCGGGCAGGATTGCCCTTGCGATGGGTGACATATAGGGCCATTGGCCCGGGGTGTCAAGCCATACGTTCCACGGGAAACCACGTAGTCCGAATCCAGAAATCCGCGCTTGCGCCCCGCGCGCCGCGGTGCCAAGTTCCATCCGCCGGACACAGCTAGGGCGAGGGTAGCTCCCTCCCTGAACAGCCGGCCGTAACCGGCCACGCCGTGTCCGGTACACAACCCTCGTTACGGAGAGGATCTCCCAATGGCTGAAGTCACCCTTGATCTCCTGTTTGAATTGACCAAGCGCGTCCACGATGAACAGCGCGCCCTGCACAATGAGATGCGCCGCCTCGCAGAGAATCAGTTGCTTCAAGCCCGCTCGCTCGAAGGTGTGCGCAACAGCATCGGCGGACTGCGCGACGACCTTGAGCTGATGCTGCGCACCGAGATCGGCGGGCTGTTCGCGCATCTGGAAACCCGGCTCGAGGCCCGCATCGCCGAGCAACTGGCGGTGCGTACATGACCAGCCGCATCGCGCTCGCCCTCGCCGTCGCTGCGATCTCGACCAGCGCAGCCGCGCAATCCAACCGCAAGCAACCCACTTGGGATGAATTGCTCAAGCCGCTCGATGTGAAGACGAACCCGGCCATCCCGATCACGCCGCCACAGCCCACCGCAGTCCCGCTCGCGCCGCCAGCACCACCCGCCGCCGTTGCAACAATCGAGAGCCGCACATCTTGGCCGCCTGACCCAGTCGACCTCGCACACAGCATCGCGACTCTGATGCAATACGACCTCAGATGCGGCGCCGCACCAAAGCGCTTCATGACCGCAGCCGGGCTCGTTGCCCATGCTATTCCGCAACAGATCATGAATACCGCATTGAACGATGTGTCAGCCCGATACGTCGCTCTGGGTCAGGAAACCTGGTGCGCGATATGGAAGCATACCTATCGCAATGATTTTGACCGTTAACAGACTACCGCACCGGCCCGCCGAACAGCAGCGCTGAAATGAAAAAAGAGCCGCCCGGCGGTGACCGGGCGGCTTGCTAGGATGGGGTAGAGTGGAACCGTCAGGATAGCATAGTTCCACCCGCCGGCTTGGCGAAAACCATCAGCACCACCGCAGCGACCACCGCTATGGCGATGCACGCCAGCACGATCTGGCGGTCGGTCACACCTGATCCTCGACCTGCTCGACCTTCACGATAACGCCCGGCGGCGCATCGATCAGTATCCTGACCACCAGCGGCTCGGGTTCGGGCGCGGGCGGCGGCTCTTCCGGCTCCGGATGCGGCTCATCGACTACCATGCCGTGCGCGGTCTTGCGGACATCCTCGACGCGGCGCGTCCAGCCCTTGCCGTAGTTCGACCAGGTCGACAGGCCCTTGAGGAACGCCATCCTATCGTCGCACATCCGGTCGATGGTGACATGCTCGTCGGCCGCGTTTGCCATCGTGATCGTCTGGGGGCCAACCACGCCATCAGCCTCGGCACCCACGGCACGCTGCAACCATTTCACGCCGCGCGATCGGCCGCTGTTCACAGATCCGTCAAACGTACACAGGTCGGGACCCGCCGGCAGTTGGTCACCGTAGATCGGAGACCAGTAGTCCGCGTGATAGATCTGCTTGGCACGCGCGACCGTCATGCCCTTGATGTCTTCGTTCGGATACGAACACGCCGAGATGCCCCGGTTTGTGCCCTTGTTATTGCCGACGCCTACCTTGCAACTATCCCAGTTCCCTCTGTCATTCGGGTCACGCGTGTACCCGCCTTCGTGCTCCAGCGTCTTGGAGATGCATGCGTTGTAGTTGGCTGCGGTCATGGCCGCCCCGGTACCGGCACTGGAGTCGGCTCATGCGGAGTGTCGCGCCCGTTGGTCTTGAGTTGCCGTCGCATCTCCGCCAACTGCCGCTCCAGCGCGCCCACGATCGTATCGAGCACGTCCTTGCTCACACAGTTTGCCATCAACGTGTCCGTTTCTTTTTGCCACGCCACGATCATTCTGGTCGTCTCGTTACGCTGTTCTGTGATCGAGCTGCCTGAATAGAACAGATACGCGACCAACGCGAAGTTCATTACGACCAATGCCAAACTCAAGGGCTGGTCCTTCAGAGCGTCGAAGAAGCTTCGCGTCGTCTTGCCGGTTTCCTCGATGACCATCTAACGTCACTTGATCTTAAACTCGATCTCGCGGATGTACTGCGTGTTCGACGTGGTCCCGGCGGTCTGGCGCAGCCGGTAGTAGCGATACCCCGTGGTGTTGGTCAGCGTCACGACGTGCTCAACGCCCGTTCCCAAGGTGAAGCTCTCCGGGAACGTCGTGTAGCTCGAGTTATCGTTCGACCCTTCCATCACCCACGTGCCATTGCCCGACGAAACGTCTTGATACCAGGTGAACCCGTCGATCGTTTTCGACGCACCGACCCCGAAATCGAACAGGATCTCCCTGTTGGATTGCCCGGCATTCCACCATGCGTTAGCGCCCGTATTGATACCATCGATCAAGGTCGAGACCGTACCCACCGCGAAGACCGCAGTGCTGGTGATGGTGATGCTGCCGGTACGATTACCGATGCTGCCTGGGTTGCCGTACATCGGCAGGCCGGCGGCCGGGCGAGTGAACGTGCGCGACTCGCCAGCGGTCCACGTCGCCATGCTGCGCTCACCCCACACTGTGGTCCACGTGCTGTTGTCGTCCGATCCCTGAATATGAAACGCGCGCGGCGTATACCCGGCACTGCCCGAATGCGCTTGTATGACGATCTCGACGATGTCCTTGCCCGAGCCGAAGTCATACGACCAATACACCGTTGTGGTCAGCAGGTTCGCGTCGGACCACCAGTGCGTTGCTGCGTTGTTGTCGACAGCGTTTGCCGCCACGTCGGTGGTAGAGTGTCCCGACTCGCCGGCAGTGCCGCTGCCGGTGGCGTCGGCACCGCCAGCGGTCTCACGCAACTGGATCTCGGCGATGATCGCGGCGTTCTGGGTGGTGTAATTGGTCACCACGCGCCAATATCGGAACGATGTGGTCGAAGCTATCGCGCCGACCGCCGAGGCAGCACCAATTCCCGCAGCAGTTCCGGCCGCTGATGGCGCTACCCCTGTTGCAGTGCCGGTTCCCGCCGCAGTTCCGACTGCTGGATATACGTTGATATGGTTCGGGAACGGATTTTCCCCGGTCGGAATGACGACGGTGCCGCTGTCCGACCCGAACGATCCGGCCTCAAGGATCGTGATGCAATCGAGGCGCGGCATGGCTCAGATTCGCGAGAATGCTGCGGTGGGAACGGTGTAGCCAGCGTCGCTGCCGTACCGGCATATCCCCTTCGTGATGCGGACCTCGTCAATCCAGCCAGGCCAACACCGGCCGCCGGCAGGGCCATTAGCTCCCACCGAAACACCGCCGCCACCACCGCTCAGCGCACTGTCGGCCGGCGTGGCGGATGCAAGCATCACGCCGTCACGATAGATGCGAACCTTACCAGTCGCATCCTTGTCGACTGCGACGTGATACCATATGCCGGTATCCCAGGTGAGCCCTGAAGTGACCGGATGCGGCGACCAGTTGTATGAGCCGCCCGATGTGGTTCCGAGAAATTCGAGCTCGCCGTTACCCGTCGTATTGACATAGACCATCCAAGACAGGTTCGGAGTGCCGCCGCCATGGTTTGCAATGATCGCGGAGTCGAGCGGAGATGGGTCGGTCGTCTTGGCCCAGCATTCGATTGTGAACGTGTCGCTGTTTGAGTCGGACAAGTCCCAGTCGGCGTCGGTCGCCCAACTGATGCCATCAACCTGGCCACCGTCCTTCGTCGTTAGCAGAGATGATCCGCCGAATTTCGACTGCGCCGTGTCGATCTGCGCGTTCCCGCTAACACTGGCGACACCATGCTCGGCTGGACTTTCGTCCGTGATGATCGTTGACCCGTCATCCCCGCCAAAGCCGAGTAGCAGCACGACATAGATCATGTACGGGTCAGGTCCGACAAGACAATGAATGACCTCGCCGGCCTTGAACTGCACATTCCAGTTTTCGAAATCATGCACCGTTTCCATGACGCGGGCGGTCATGTCGATGACAGTGCTGTCGGCGAACCGTACGCCGTCGCCACACTCCAGGCCCAACAGCGTCCTATCCAAAACGCCCTCCATCTGCGAGCGGACCTTTAGCTCCTCGTAGAGCGAGTTGTGAATGTCGGCAACAGCCTGGGCCGCGGTCGTCGCGATCGGCAGTTCAATCGAGACCGAGGCCGTGCCATCCGTCGTCGGGATCGGAAAGCGGTCCTCTTGCGCAACCGCGACGTTCATTTCGTAGTCGCGATCGACATCGATGTAGGTGTATCGTTTCTGCCGCGTGAGGCTCATCGGATCGGTACGCCTGAACCGGAGCGTATCCCTCAGCACGTTGCCGTTTGTCAGCTCGCCGTTCACCGCGAATGTATCAGGCTCGATGATCCGCAGCTTGTCGCTGTACGTGATGCGATACCGGGTGAAGATCGCCCGCAATTGCTGCAAGAATTCCTGCAAGTTCATCTTTGACGAAACCATCCACGCCGGGTCCGAGCCGGACACATCGACCTGGTATTCAAAATTGTACAGACCCATATGCCTGAGCACGTTGGAGATTGCCTGAGTGCGCGGGATGCCATCGGCCGGAACGCCATATGACGAGTTTTCCACCAGCACGGACGGAAACGGGACGATGCCGCCGAACGGCTTGAGCGGGATGTTCTGCCATGAACTGGTAATGCCATCTGTGTAGGGAACCGCGTTCGCCCCGTATCGACCGACACTCTGCGAGAACGCTACGTTCGTCTGGTGACCAGGGTTCCAGGCAAAGCTACCGCTCGGAACCTTGTCGGTCGCGATGTAGCCGCTGGTCGAATTCCAGACTTCCTGACCACGCAGACGCGCCTGCGTTATCGCGGTGTGGGTAATTGCTTCGACGATGATGTTTTGTGCATGGTAAGCAATGAACGAAACGGTCGGGTCTGCCTGGGTCCCTCCAAAAAATGGTCCCTCGCAGATCCGTCCGCCTATTAGCATTTTCCCACCTACGAAAAGGGGTATGTCCTTTCCGTAAAGTATCGCCTCGTAAGCCGCGGGCTCGATCCCGGCGACAACCGGTGGTGTTGCGGGCGAGACGGTTATCGTTGTTGGGACCGGCGGAATATACGAACTGACGGTCGCCAGGGTCGGCGCCGCAAACACCGGATTTCTTGCGAAGGTGAGCCCCGTCCCAGCAAGCCAGGCAGAACCCGCCGTAACCATCAATTAAATCCTAACTGCTGCGCCTGAGCCTTGGCGCCAATCTGGAACGGGAAGCCCCCGTGATTATGAGCGTTCCCGTACTTCGCCGAGCACTGGGCATGAGTCTTGTTACAGTCCGGTGTAATTTCTATCCAGTCACCCACGGCAGCGAATATGCACGGCAGATAGGTTTCGAACGAGAGTGTGGCTGTATCCCAGTTGTTGCCCTTGAAAGCCCGCCCGGTATATTCCCCGCTGCGGAAGACAAACTTCATCGGCTGAAACCAGGCGCTGTTGCTGGCCGCGCGCGGATCGGGAAGCCGGTCGAGTGTTACTGTATGTTTATTGACGCTCGCGATGCGCGCGGCTCTCGCATATGCATTCTCGGTGCGCCAGATTTGCGTGCCATCTACAGTAAGGTCGTCTACCACGGACGAGAACACCGGTTCGGTCGCCCCTGTCACGCCGAAGTCCACTGTACAGCGCAGGATGACATTCCTGAAGTCTTCCGGGGTGCCGTCACTGCCAAACCGATAGCGACGCCACGATCTCGCCAGGGTTGCATTGCGCGGTGGAGGATCGTGACCTTCGTGGTCAGAGCTATATGGAAATGTATCGTGCGGAAAGATAGCCATCCTGCACGTCCCAAAATGCCCGAACTGCCATCGGCACATGAGCGAGAACGGCTCGATCAGAACTGCGCGAGGCGGCGCCAGAATCGAAATCAGATCGAAGCTGGCAATGCCGTGCTGGGTGTAGGTCACTTCGCCCATGACGAGTCCGTCAAAGACCAAATCGGGTGTCGTTGGCGCGGATTGACTGGCGACGTATATCTGAACACGCGCGCCGTCATATCTGCCATTCACGACCTCGGAGAACTTCAATGGCACGTCGGATTGCAGTTGCGCCTGGAAGCCCATCGTCGGCGGCGTCCCGTCGATGCGGCTGGTCTTGACGCCGGCCATGAGGCCGGGGTGCGCAGTCCAAGTCGTCGCGCTCACCGTGATGTCGGTCGACGCCGTGGTGACGCGCTCGATGTCGCCATCAATGCGCGTAATCGTGAACAGCAGGCACGGATTGTCTAGGCTATTGGCAAACGTGAACATCAGAAGACTTCACGCACCGTGACGGTCTGGATCGTCTGCAAATCGACGGTCTCAATGGTTTCCTCCAGTGTGGACTCAACGAAACGCACTGCGGTCATGTATTCGAACGTCACCGTGACGGTATGACCATTGGTCAGTGCGCCGGCATCGACGGTGACCTGGCCGTCATCATCCAACTCCCATGCCGACCCGAGGATCTGAACACCGTTGCCGTAGATGATGATCGTCTCTTCGACCGGGTACAGCGCATCCCAGGTCAGCGTGCCCATCGAGATCTGAAGCTGGAATGTCTGCTCCGCTCCCGTGGCCGTACCGATCGTTGCGGCCGTGACCTTCCTGTAGCGATCGACCGGCGGGCGGATGAAGAATGCCTTGCGGCCCGATCGCGTCGTACCGAACATCGCAGCGACCTCAGCTGCATCCCAGGTCGAGAACGTCGCCTGCAGCAACGGGCGAGCTTGTTTGCCGACCGGCGAAACGACGCCGCCATCGCTCGGTTCGGCAATGACACTGTCGATGTAGCTAACCTGCGCACCCATCAGCCACATGACATCCAGTTCGGACGCGATGATTTCGATGCCCATGACTTATGCTGCTGCTGCCGCGTTCGTGGCTGCGGTGATGAAGCCTTGCGCACGCTGGCGACCAGTCAGGCGATCGGCCGGCGTAGTGTTGATCGTGATGTTCTGCGTGATGTTCTGCGTGATGTTCTTGCTGTTGTCGTTCGATGCGCCGCCAGTCTTGATCGTCACCGGAACAGCCCCGCCTTTGAGCGGGATGAAAGCTTCCGGCCCGGCCTCGCCGAACATCGCCATCTGCGGCGAACTGGCAACTCCGCCGCCGGCATATCGATTGATCGGCATCAGGCTCATCGGCCCGCCTGGTCCAAAGATGCCGCCCTCGGCCGCCTTATAGTAGCCGATGCGAAGCTGATTGAGATACTCGTGGCCCTGTGAGAACAGTGGATCTGCCTGCGTTTTGAGGGCATCGGTGTTTTCCTTGCTCGCATCGGTCAACTGCTTGAGTTGATCGGTCAATTGCTTGATGAGTTCATCGCGCGCCAGCGTATGCGGCTGCTGCTGCAGCAAGTCGATCTGCTTCTGGATCGGCTCGATCTGCTCTTGCTCTGGCAAGAGAGCAGTCATGCGTCCCAATAGCTGTGCCGTCGCCTGTACGGAACCTGGGTTGAACGAAGCCAGTTCGGAAACGGGGGCAAGCAACTGATCGATAATTTGACTATAGCCACGGCCACTCGTCAGCCCTGCGTTGGTGATGGCGTCAATGTGCTGGTTTGTCAGTTTCGTAAAGGTCTCTGGCGTTGTGGGCGGGCCCCCCATATAGTTTGTAATAAACTGCCCAGCGCCGGGCGTTGCGGCATCCATCCCGCCCGTCCTATTTATTGTCGATGTGTAACCCGCCGGATCGAACTGCGTTAATCCCTGCGGACCCTGGGGGCCCGCGCCCGTCCCGAGGCTTGTCGGCCCCATGCTGGCCCACGTCGTGGCAAACGGGACAAACTTCGAGTTAGCAATAAGGGCCGCCTGCCCCGCACTGAACATTGACGACGCAAGTTTGTCCGCCCAGTAGGATGCGTCCTCGGTCGCCTTTGCCATACGACGTGTTGCATTGCCGGCTTCGTCGTTCGCAACGGACCAACTGACGATACCTTGCTCGTATAATTTCCAAGCGTCGGTCGAAGTCTTGATGTTCGCAATTCCCTGTTCCTGCGCGGCAATCTGCTGTTTGTTGCTCTGCTCCTCTGCGTTGCGCAACTGCTGACGAGCAACAGCTTGGGCAATTTCCGCCTTCACACCCTTGTCAACCAGGTTCTGATATGTCTGGCGCGCCTTGATGCGATCCTTCTCGTCTTCCGTCGTGGCGCGGATCAACTCGCCCTCTTGCTGCAACTGCTTCAGCGTTCGGTCGGCCTCGGCGTTGACCTGCGCTATGGCAGTTTTGCGCCCCATCTCGGCCTGTTCGATCGCCCTCTCCAGACCGATCTGTATTGTCAGATTAGCAACGGTTGCGTCGTACTGCGCGTTGATCTGCGCGATACCGGTGACCTGCTGCGCGACTTTCAACTGACCTTGCAGTTGAATCATGGTCTCGCGATGCGCGGATTCGATCTGGGCAATGGCGATGGCGCGCTGCGCCTCTGCCTGTTCGAGTGCTTTCGATAGACCTATCTGTGATTTCAGAGAATCGACGGTCGCATCATACTGCGCATTGATCTTCGCGATGCCGCCTACCGCCTCCGCGACACCCAACTGACCCGACAGGTCTTTCATAGTCTGTCTATGCTGGGCTTCGATCTGGGCGAGTTGCACTGCACGCTCGGCACCGGCAATGCGCGTCGCTTCGGACGCTCCCAGCTTGTCTGTCAGTTCGGCAAGCCTCTGCCGGTGTGCCACCTCGATCTGCGCCATCTGGCCGACAGCCTGCGCCATCTGCAATTGTTTGCTCGCACTATCGGCTAGCTTGGCGCCCTCGATGCTCATTCCGGGATAGGCCGCCGCCATCTGCAAGGTGGCCTTGGCCTGCCGCTCGGTGGCTGCAGCGGTCTCCTTGGCCTGCCGGTCGCTCAGTTGTTTCTGCGCGAGCGAGCCGAATCCTACGGCAGCCATCTGCGCGTCGGTGGCGACGCCTTTCGCCGCGTCAGAGATTGCCCTGAGGCGCATCTCTGCATTTTCCAGCTCAATGCCGGTTCTGCCCAACTCGATCATCTTGTCCACGGTCTTGGCAAGTTCTGGATGCGCCGTGGCTATCCTGGCAAGTTCGGCGTTGTATTCCTTCATTCCCGGAAGGCCCGCGGCCTGCGCCTCCTTCAGCTTGACGGTGGCATCGAGCACCTTATCCATGCCGGGAGTCAGTGGCGCCTCCCCGGCGAACTCGCCCCTTATGTCGCCGGCTATGTTTGGCCTCGGCGCGGTGCGAATTAGAGCGTTCTTTGCCTCCTCGTTCAACTTGCGCTGCACGTCCAGCAGGTTCCGCTTAATTTCGTATTCTGTCAGATCCTTCGGGTTCAACTGCGCCCTGGCTTCGGCAGATGTCCTCGCATCGATCAGCGCCTTGCCTTCCTTTAGCAGACGATTTTCATTTTCCAACGCCTGCTCGATCGTGGTCGACGCCTTGAGGAACTGCACCGCCGCATAAGCAGCCGCAGCACCGACCGCCGCAATGCCGGTCACGATGCCGACCGTCGAGGTCAAGAACACCTTACCCCATCCGATGGCCTGGGTGAAAAAACTGCCGACCGACTTACCCGACGAAATGAACACGTCGGCAATCTGCGAGCCCTGCTGTGCAAGGATCATCAGAGGCGATTGGCCCGACACCAACTGAACTCCAACATCTTGCGCCTGTCGGCTGAGATTGATCAGCTCGTGCCGCGCGAGACCGGTTTGCGTTGCGAACTGCTGCGTCGACTGCGACGCCGTGTTGTAACGCTGATTGATCTGATCCAGCCGCTGGGCATGCTGTGCCTGAGTAGCCACGCCTTCCCGTAGCGCCGCATCGGCAAGCTTCGTCTCGCGCGCGATGTTGGCTTGCGCACGCGCCGCCTCGTCGAGCTTGAGTGTCTGCCGCTTCCAGGCGTCCTCGAGTGACAACACGCGCTTGGCCGACTGCTCCGAGACGACCGCAACGTTAGTCTGCGCAGATGCGAGCTTGTTGAGATCAGCGGTGACCTTGTCGAGCCCCTCGGACGTGCCGCGGATCGTGATTGTGCGGATGACGTTGCCGTTCATTTCGTCGTCCTCCGCTTACCCAGCTTGCTCATCACACGGTTGACGCCTTCGAAGTCCGTCGCCTTGGCCGAGTCGGATAGTACCGGCCCGTCATCCCTGCGGCGATTCAGCATGCCGCTATAGGCATCGTCCATCTTGCGAATGATAGCTTTGGCACGATCATATTCGATGCGATCCAGCTCACATTCCTCGCGCAGGTATTCGCGGATCTTCAACACCGGGATCGGGCCGACTGCCATCCCTAACTGCCGCTCGGTCCCCAACTCCCAGAACGCATTCCACAGCCAGGTGAGATGCGGCTCGATCTCGGGACGATCGAGGTATCCATCCGGAGCTTGCCATCCCCGCCCCATCATGAAGGTCCAGTGATCGATCTGGCCGCCCCACTGATGCTGCCATCGCAGGGCGTCAATCAGTTTTTTGCGTCTTGCTCGATCTCTTCCTGACCCTGCTCGGCGACGACGTTCGCGGCCCAGACGCAAGCCCACACGAATGCCTCGTATTGCGGATCGGTCAAATATTGGTTGGCTGCTTCTTTCGAATACGGCAGCGGTTCGCCTGTGCCATTCTCAATGCCGCGCCAATCGAGCAATGAACAGTCGCGAATGAGAATGCTGTTGATGCGCAACCGGTCTTCCGCCTCAAGCCCATTGACCCTGCGCTGGCGCGGCACCGCTGCGATGAGCTTCTGCTCCATACGTGCCCAGTCCCTATTGCCGCTACCGCGCACCTTAAGCTCCAAGTCTCCAAATTCTGGAATGTCCTTTACCCACGCGCCGTCCTCGCGCTTCTTCAGATCGATCTTGCGGTCACTTAATTTCATGACACCCTTTGTGAGTTGATGCACCAAAAAGAAAGCGAGCGGCATTGCTGCCGCCCGCCCATCCTCGCAATCGAGGAGAGATCAAGCTGTAGTCGCAGGCTCTTCTGTCAGAGGACTGTTCACTCCGATATTGAAAGCTCTCCGCCTGATGTTGTCATTGGTGCCGTACCGCACTTCGTTCGACATCACGAGTCCGCGAAAGTACTTGATCGCGGGCGTGCCCACGATCGGCGGCGGGTTTACGATCTTGAAGGCATAGTTGCTGATGGTCGCCTCGGCGGCGATCACTGCAATCTGCCCGGCATCGAGCGGCACCGTATCGAAACAGACCACATTCATCGTGCCAGCGTTGCGTGCCCCCTTGGCCTTGCGAATGCGGCTGTCACCAATCGCCGCCCCAGTCACCTCGGTCGAAACGTCACCGACGTTGCCCAGATCTTCGATCTCCCTGATCTCGATCCAGGTCAGAGCCTCATATTCAAGAAGCGTGTCCACCGACGTAGAGGCTGCAATCGAACTGATGAAGAATGTCGTTCCAGAGGTAGTTTCGATGTCGCCAGCCATGGCACATCTCCCTTGAGAATGGCCGTCTCACGACGTGCCAGAAGCTGCTGCCCCTGCAGCGGGGAAAAGAAAAACCCGCCAGTGGGCGCTGGCGGGCGTTCGGACTTGGTTGGGGGTTAAGTTTCAGTCAGTCGTCGTCGTAGAACTGGTAACGATACGGAACGATCACACTCAGCGAGAACCAATTGCCGTCGTTGGAGGTATCGTTGACGATTGGCTGCGACGTTGTGAACGTTTCGATACCGTGAAATTTCCGGTCGCGGAAAATGCTGGCGAGATCATCAGCGATGCCCAGTGCGGCTTCCATCTCGGCCGTGCGCCGAACATTCAACACCAGGCGCGCCGCACCTTCCTCAAAGTAGTGTCGCTCAAGCGCAGGCTTGCTGCCGTTCACAACCGGATACTGGATGACGATGAATGCATCGTGGGCATTGTTCGGCTGACCCGCCACGATCGCCGATATGACCGGCGGATCGCCCAACGTGTATTCGTATAGCCGCGCCTGAAACGCAGCCTCGACCGCAGCACTCGGCATGTCAGCCTCGCAGTCTCACAATGATCGCCGGATTGCGTTCGCCCCCGACGACTTCCCGATAGGAAAACGAGACCTTGGCGACATTGCTGAATTTTCGCGCGAGCGTGGCAACCGCCTGATAGACACCGTCCGGTGCCTGTGGGGATAACGGCGGCCTTGTCTTGGTTCCTTCGATCTTACGGGCATAAGGCGTCGTGTTGACGAAGACGTATTCCTCTGCGGGCGCCGGATTAGTCACGCTCGTTTCCGTCCCATCCGCAAACAAAACGTGCGAACTGGCGTAGTGCCCAGTCAGACGCGGCGAAAATTTCTCCAACTGTTGATAGATCCAGGTCAGTGCCTCGTTGACCAGTTGGAACTCGGCGCGGATGACGCCGTCAGGCTTGACTGCGGTGAGCGGCGCGCCCTCGGCACCATCGACATAAATCTCATATGGCGGAACGACGCCGAGCACCTGCTTGTTTTGTTGCTTGGCTTCCTCAATCGTCTCGGCTGCAAATGCGGCGAGCATTGCAGACCGCGCCTTCGGCCCGAGATCCTGCGACTGAAACAGCTCGAGATCGCGGACGATCGGTTGCACCCGCGTCTTCAGCGCCATCAGGCCCGCACCGTCAACTCATAGGCGACCAACACGCCCTCGACACGGCGCGCCTGCACCTCGTAGACCGAGTGCTCGATGCCATCCTGGTCGATCAGGAAGTCGCCGATCACGACATCCGATGGCAGGCCATTGTCGAACAGCGACTGCGAATAGATGATCGCGGTCAGATCCTGCTGTGCAATACCGCCGGTCAGTTCCTTGCGTGCAGCATTGTTAGAGGCATTGAGGCGGCCGACCGTCGCGTAGCTCGCATCGACCCGGCCCGTACCAGTGCCGGTGATGCGGCGGATCGAGACCGGCTCGCTCAGATACTGCCGGTAGAGCGATCTCGTCTCGGTCGCCAGGCTCATGCCAGCACCGGCCTGCGGTAGCCGTCGCGCACCAATCCGGTCTTGATGTCGTCCGGCACGATGCTGTCAGTCGCAGTCTGATCGACCCATCGGTCAAGCGTGATCACTCCCGGGATCTCGATGTGCTTCGTGCTCGGATCGACTGCGCTGGTCGCGGTCTGGTGGAATATAGACATGAGTTGACCGCAATACCCTTTCAGATCTTCTGGAATCTCGTCGTAGCCGGCGACGTACTCGACCGTCACCCAGCCGCAGGGCCAGAACAGCGTCTCATTGCCGGATATGCGATCGAGCGTCCCCATCGGGATATCGAGGTAGTAGTCGGCGGCGGTCAGCCCAGTGGTGCCCGTAGTCACCGAGATGATCTCGAGCACGGGCCAGCGTGCGAGAACGAGCGTCCCGTATTGGTAGCCCGGCCTGACACGTATTGTCTCGACAAGCGTCTCAGCCTTCAGCGTACGCGGTGCCGCGCCCCGCAATGGCAGCAGGGACGCATCATAGCCGGCCATGGCAACACCGCAGGCGCCGGCCAGCGCTGCCGCAGCACGCAGTCCCTGCACCGCAAGCGCCTCGTCCTGGCTGTCGTCCTCCGGGTCCAGACCAGCCGCAACGCGCAACTCTTCCTCGGAGAGCAACTGCAAATCTTCGGCGGGTTCAGTGACGATCAGCATTCAGCCCTCACAGCGTCTTGCATTTCAGCTTGCACGTCTGGTCGTAGGTTCTGGCTCCGCTTGTCACGACACGATTGACGAATTCGTAGGTGGTTCCCAGCACACCGCCCGACAGCCAGATGGTCGTCGTCGTGCTCGTATTCGAATTCGAGTCCATCGTGATGTCATCGGGCACAATCCAGGTGGACGTGACGATGCTGTCGCCGGCCAACCGATCGGTCCAGTCGACGACATAATCCTTGATCTCGTCCGGATCTTTCGCGGTCTGCCAGGTCATTGCCATCACGCCGCCTCCAGCAATTCATCACTCGGCTCGATGGTGCGATCTTCAACCCCGAGAACGATTGTGCGATCTTCTGCCATTGTAAAAATTGTGCGTTCATTCACCGATGGATCATCATCAACATCAACGTCGTCGCAGCATAACGTTTCGCCGAAATCATCGACCCAGCAAGTCACACCATTGTTGTCGGCAAAACACGAGATCCCATGATCATCGATCAGCATATCACGTCGTGGTGTCGCCGGTCAGGGTCCAGACGTTGACGCCGTCGCAGGTCAGCGTGGCGCAAGAGTATTGCGCGCGGAGTTTGAGACCGTTGGAGGAGTTGATCGTCACACCGGTGTCGCCGACGAACGTCGTCTGGCCGACACCGACCTGCTGCACCTCGATGACACTCCCCACATTGAGCCAGCACGAGCTGTCGCTGTTGCGCAACAGCGTGACGGTCTGCCCGGTGGCACGGTTGAACCGGATCTTGCTGCCGCCATCTATCGACCGGATGGTGTAGGTCGCGCCGGTTTGCGTCGTGATCGGCATGGGGTGAACTTCGAGGTAACTGAACCGGTCATCCCCGTCAGACAGGTAAGTCGTGTCCACAAAAATGCTGTTGGTGATAACCACGCGGGCGTTCTGGGCGTTAACAGTGTATCCGCCTGCCGTGGTACAGCCGGTGATCGCGACATTACAGCCGCCATAGTAGAAAAACCCGGTGCCGGGACTGGCTGGGCTGGTCATCGAGCAACCATCGATGGCGATCCCCATCGTGGTGACGCTTGGACCCCGCACGAAATTCTCGCTCTCGGAGCGGCATCCGGCGATGGAGTAGGCATCGCTGGAACCGTTGCGAATGTCGATATCGATGCCGTCGTAAAGCTGAAAGCTGACACCATGGATCACGGGACATGCACCAGCCGCAATCAGGATACCAGCCCCGATACCCCCTCCGACGTCGGCAGAGTTGGCGGCGAAGTTGCCCCCGATCACCGTCCCGGCGAGGGCATTGAAATTACACCACGCAATCCCCGCCTTCGTGCCGGTGCCAACATAACAACCCAGAAATGTCATTTCCGAGCCCATGCTCTGACCCATGCCCAGGGCGCATCCATAATCGCCGCCACCAAAGCGGCAATTGGTGAACACGTTGGATTGACAGTTGGTGGTTGCGTCACCGCCAACCATATTGCAGTCAAACCCTATCCCGGCCGTGCCGACGAGAGAGATGTCATGCACATGGCTGTACTGGAACCCGTTGGTCGAGAGGACCGCACACCCGGAAGTGTTGCAAATCAGGTTGGACACGGCCTTGCCGTCCCCGTAAATCCGCGCTCCATGCACCGACTTGATGCGTAGGGCGGGCGGGCACACGGTCCCGCCACCGGTCCACGCCGCGTTAAAGGCGACACCGCCGGCGGCATCGAGCAAGGTCATATGCGTGGCATCGAGGTTGCCGATGCGGTAGCTGCCGTTGGCATTGGTGGTGCCGGTGACGCCGCGCACGTACACCATGTCGCCGTTTACCAGACCGGCGGTGCTGGCCACGGTCAACCGGACAAGACCTGACCCGTTGTTGGCACACCCCGTTATGGTCAGCGGCCCGACACCGGGGCTCACCTTGTAATTCCCGCCGGGAAAATAAACAGCCTTGTTCAGATACGAATTCGGATCGCCATGGGCCGACGTCCACGAGCCGAACGCAAGATCAAACGCCGCCTGGATGGCCGCCGTGTCGTCGGTCACGCCGTCGCCGATGGCGCCCATGCCCTTGACGTTGATGATGTCGCCGTGGTGAGCGGCGAGCGTGCGCGTCTCCGTATGGTCGAGTGCCTTGATCGAAGCCGTTGCAAGATTTGCCACCATTCAAGCAGCCTCTAGCAATACCGAGCCTTCGCTCGTTTCGATCTCACGATCTTCTGCCACTGCGACGATGGTGCGACTCTCGACCGCTGTCGTGATCGTGCGATGTTCAGCCGCCGCCGTGATCAGCCGATGCTCGGCCGCAGTGACGATGATGCGCTGATCAGCCGTCGCGGACGGCAAGATCGCGAAGCCTGTGCCCGCCGCCGTACCGATTCCGACTGCCGTGCCGACTGTCTCTGTGGTGACAACACCGACGCCGAGCCCGGTGCCTGTGCCAGTTCCTGCCGCCGAGCCTATTGCTGTGCCGGTGGCCGCGCCTGTTGCCGAGGCCGTGCCGACACCAGCCGCAGATCCGGCGGCTGTATCCGTTGCCCGTCCGGTGGCTGTCGCCGCACCGAGGCCTGCCGCCGTGCCGGCGCCGGCGAGGAACCGCACGCCGACCGCATTGGCGGCGCCAGTGCCTGCGGCCGAACCAGTGGCCGAAACCGTAAGGCCGCCCTCGGCCGTCGCTGCCGCAGTTCCCGTGCCGGTCGCCGTACCAACAGCCGATGCGACGCCGCGCCCGGTTGCTGCCGCCGCGCCGATCCCGGTGGCCGATCCTGCGCCCGCGCCAATCAACGCTCCGGTCGCCGATGCCGCGCCTGTTCCGGCCGCCGTGGCCACCGAGGTGGTAATGCGGACGCCCGCCGCATTCGCAGTGCCGACGCCTGTCGCCGTGCCGGTGGTTGTTCCAGGGTCTGAGAGCGACAGTGCGGCGCCGGTGCCTGCCGCCGTGCCGACGCTGGCGGCCGTAACGGTGGCAGTTGCCGCGGCGGCTCCTATCCCCGCGGCCGATCCGTTTCCCGCACCAGTCAGGCGCCCTGTGGCGTTGGCGGTGCCTGTAGCTGGCGCGCTACCTGCGCTGGCGACCGTGCTCGAGCCCGTAGAGCTCGCCGCCCCAGTCGCCGCCGCGGTGCCCGCTGACGCCGTTGTCGAGCTGCCCGTGGCCGTTGCCGCGCCAACGCCGCTGGCCGTACCAGCGCCGCCGCCAATGGCGACGCTCGTGGCCGACCCAGCGCCAACGCCCGCCGCTGAACCCGCAAATGCTCCCGTCGCGCGGCCCGTACCCGCAGCCGTGCTCGTGCCCGCAGCGGTGCCCGCCGATGGCAGGATGCCGGTGCCAACCGCACTCGCCGCGCCCGTGCCTGCGCTCGTCCCGTCGCCCGAGACGATAGCGACGCCTGTGCTGCCCGTCGCAGTTGCTGCGCCGACGCCTGCTGCGGTGCCCGCGCCTGCGCCGATCGCGACGCCTGTGGCCGATGCGGCACCGACGCCAGCCGAGGTGCCTGCGCCCGCTCCAATCGCTGCGCCGGTTGCCGATGTAGCGCCGATCCCTGCGGCAGTTCCTGCGCCAGTCCCGATCAACGCTCCGGTGGCCGATGCCGCACCTGTGCCCGATGCCGTGCCACCTCCAGCGGCTACGACGATGGACTGGCCGACCGCGCTCGTCGCGCCTGTCGCAGTCCCTGTGCCTGCCGCAAGAGCAAGCGTACTGCCGGTCGCGCTCGTCGCGCCGGTCGCCGTGCCGGTGCCCGCAGCGAGCGCAAACGCCGCACCTTGTGCCGATGCTGCGCCTACACCACTCGCAGATCCAACACCGTCGCCCGCAGGCGCCGCAGGCAGCGCCTCGCCCATCCACGAGGTGAAGCCCACCGGGCCGTAGTAGGTGAAGTCGGCGACCTTGGTGCGGAGGGTGGCAACGCGGCCCGCACTTCCTAAAAACCACAGTCCATAATTGTTGTTTGCTAACGATGAAATGTCGAGACCATTGGTCCCGGTTGCCGGATTAGCCGCCCCGTCATTATTCCAAAGACCATTGTGTTTGCGGAACCAAATTCGTTCCGCACCCATATCAATTGCGAGGCAAATTATATCCGCAGAAACAACTGCACTGCCAATACTGCCAATAGTGGTGGCATCATTTAGAATACTTCCAGTCGATGGAATAACCCTAATACCAGATGAGGTAACTGATAAACTCGATGTTACATCTTTAATACCAACAGCCGGACCAGTCGAAATGACAGTATCTAGATAGAATTCCGCATAAAACTTTCCGGCTGTACCCAGCAACTGTTTTGTTGTTGAACGAACCGCATCTCCCGCCCCGGACGCTGTCGCAGTCTTATCACTGTTGGAAAGGGTAAGGGTTGCACTCTTATCTTCGACGTTCCACGCATCGGCGATGCGCGCGGTGATCTTGAACGCGCCCGCGATGACGACGTGCAACGCCTGCAACGACGCTGTGGCGGTGAGACTGCCGGTCGCGCCGCTGGTCAGCTTGACCGCGTCGAAGATCGCCAGTGAACCGTCAGCACCCGTTATGACAGCAGAGTCGGCACGCTCGATCCACGTCGTGGTCGGTGCCGACGTTGTATCCGTTGCACCCGACGCGCCCGCCGGGTCCGTCGCGTTGAATGCGCTCCACGTCGCCTCTTGCCCGCCGCACGCCATCGCGACGATCAGGTCTTCGATCTGCGTGGTGGTCAGCCCGGTGCCACTGACTGCTGTGACTGATGTGGTGGTGAAACTAGTCTGGGTATCTTTCGGAGATGTTATGTTGACGTTTCGATAGGCGACGATCCGCCCCTGCGCCTGACTGGGCGCAACCGGATGCGTGAACGTCAGGTTCGGGTTCGACGCGCCACGAACGCAATAGGCCATCAGGCCGGATGCGGCGGCCGTCGTGTTGGTCGCGGTGTTGTTGTTCTTCTGCTCGGATACCAGCGTCCACTCGCCGCCGGTCGGCAGCGTGACCGAGGTGGTCGATGCGATGCGCGAAGTGATGCAGGCGACCAGCAGATCGCCCGCCTGCAGCGTGCCGCTGATGCCAGTGGTGACCAACGCGTGCGCGGTGGTGGCGACTGCGACTTCGTTGGAGACGCCGACGAAGGCCCAAGGTGAGCCTAAGTAAATCTGGAGATATGGATCAACAGTTGTCCCAGCGTCATCGGCAAGAGATATCCCGCACCTGTTCAGTCCTGTTGGAGTGGTCCCGTTCTCCTCACCAACGGTGTGTATGACTACGCGAAATGTTGCCGATCTTGGTATCGCCGCAACGTTTGAAATAGCTGCCGTATATTGCGTTCCCGATGAGGACATAAATGTCCCCGGATCGGAATGCAGCGTCAACGCACTGAGTGACGCTCCTGCAATTTTATTAGCAAGTGTTGAAACTTCGCGAAAGCGAAGAGTATCCGCATTGGTATTTGTTACTGTACCGGCACTGACTACCTTGAACGATCCAGTCCCAGGTCCGGCCGGAAGCGATGAGGTATCAAAGGTGAGAAAAACTTGAGCGCAGTAATAAGTTGGTCCAGCGACAAAACTATTTTCCAAGAACGAGGAGATGCTTGCGACATTAGCCGCCGTGCTAAGCGTTGAACCCCGAGCAACGGCATAGACTGCATCATTTTGCCTTGCGTAAGTATCTGCCGTACCGCCGTATATGATATTATAAACAGCCATCAGACGAACCCTTCCAGCATTTCGCTGATGGCGGTGATCAAATCCTCTCTCTCGTTGCCGCTCCTCTCGCGCGGCAGCACGGGCGGGTTGGTGATGGTGATCTGGTGCGTAACAGGCTCAGCAGGCGGGCGCGCGAACGTCACGTCAAGGAACAGCCGCCCCTCGCCGATCAGCTTCGCGTCGTTGATGCGGAACGTGTAGTCCTTGTGTGCAACAGCCTTGCCCCGCTCGATGACGTTGAGCAGCGCATTCGTCTTCAGCGCGTAGATCTCCAGCGTCGCCGCGCGCTCGTCCTTGCGTGCAGCACGGATCGCGGCGATGTCCTCGACAATGCCCATGTCATCGCCCGAACAGTTTTTTCACCGCGTAGCTGCGCGCCTCGGCCATCCGCGCCTTCACGAACGGCGCGTCCGTCAGCCGTCCCGCAGCCTCGGCGTCGAGCACCGCATCGCGCATCGCGCCCTCGACCGCGAACCGCACTTCTTCGTATTTCGAGCGCACCGCAATGCCGACGCCCGACGAGATCACCGGATAGATCTGGTGCGCCCGCGGCTTCATCTCATCCGGCAGCAGCGACGGATACCCGCGCTCGATCAGCCATGCATGCGAATAGGCTCGATGCTTGAACCGCACAGCCTCGGTCTGCGTGCGCGCCATGTGGATAGCCACCACCATGCCGGCGTCATCGTGTAGCGGCATATGTGGGGCCACGTTGCCCCACAGCATGCGCATGCCCTCGACATCGACGGCCTCGAGGTAGCCGACGAGTTCGTTGGCATAATGGGCGAGCACGTCAGTCGAGCGTGATGGTCGTCGCTGTGGTGAGACGTGGCGTCACGCCGTTGCCGGCCGCAATGGTCGGCGATACACCACCGCTCCACAGGATAGGCGAGGTGCCGCCGCCAGACTTGCCGGTCGAGAAGAAATTTATCGTCCCGCTGCCGCCCGTGCCCGCAGTGAAGTCGATGTTCGCCGCCGGGCTGACACTGCCGGCCGACGAGGTCGTCCATCCAGTCGAGCGCGCAACGTTCGCCCGCGCATACGAGGTGTACGTCGTCTCGCTGCTCGACTGCGTCCCGCTGTCGGTCGGGTCGGCGGTGTGTAACGCGACCACTATGTTTGTCTCTGGGCTCGCGCTTGCATTGATCGCGTAGTTCGCCCAGGTCGTGGCGGAGTAGACCAAATTTAAGATCGCGTTTTCAGTCGTATCACTAATGGACATTGTATCCTCCTGTTTTAGGATTGTCGTCTGAACGCAAACGTCCCGATGTCCTCGCGGCCAAGCTCGGTTTCGACATTGCTCTCCGACACCAGTTCGAAGCCGCACATGCCCATCGCGATGATCAGCCCTGGCCGAGAGAAATAGAAACAGTGTTCTGTTGGCCGGAAATGCTTTGAGCGCAGAACATGCTCGGCATCACGATAGATCGGCGTCGAGACGAACAGCCACTTGCACACATGCGCGAGCAGCAATTGATAATTGGGAATGTGCTCGAGTACGTCCCACATCGACACCGCATTGAACCCGCCCGCATACGGATCGAAGTACAGCTTGCGTTGCTCCAGCCATTCGATGCCCGCAGGATTGACATCGTAGCCGTAGGTGATGCGTCGCTCTGCGCGGCGCCGCTCGATGAAGGCACCCGAACCGATGCCGACATCGATCAGCATTCCCTGCCAATGCTGCTCGACGAACTTCACGCGCGCCGCCATCAGCGCCTGTCCGATCGGCGTTTGCGCATCGCGGTGAAACCGCTCGAAATACTCACGATCATACGGCTCGATGCCCGCCTCGACCGGATACCAGCCGATACCAATCTCTGGCCACCAGGTCAGGCGGCGGCGCGCAAACAACACACGGGGCGAGTCGACCGGCTGTCGCAGCTCTACAGCGTCATGCATCGGCGCGAGGCTTCCGCTCGAACGCAAGCCACGTATCATCGACGCGATAGATGGGATCGCCCGCACGGTGCATCCCATCGAGCGCGGCCTTCACATCCACGACGCCGAGTCCGTGATAATCGTGCCAAATGATGATCCCGCCAGGACGCACCAGCGCCCGCGCCAGCTTGGTGTCGTGCATGACGGCTTCCAGCCCATGGTCGCCATCGATGAATACGGCATCGCACGGCTCAAGGTCATCCACGGTCAGATCGAGCGAACCGCGCGCGCTGACGATCAACTTGAACCGCGGATCATCCAGAACCATCTCACCCGGATTAGGCACGGCATTGTCGAGCTGCAGCGCCAAGAGCGGCACGTAGGTCAGCGGCACGTCGATGCCGGTGTAGCCGCCAATGCCCGGCACGTTCGCCAGGATCGCCTTGGCAGTGCGCCCGACGTTGACACCGAACTCGATCACATGCCGCAGGTTCACGCTGCGCACCAGCGCAATCAGCACCTCCAGGTCACCCGGCGGCATGAACCTCGTCGGCAGGCCGGTCCAGTCGATCGGCTGCAGATCCAGCGACGATTGCGGCACGCTCGGCAGCGGCGACCGTTTGTCCCCGCGCCCGAAAGCGGGATAGCTCTCCGAGGGGATCGGCGATCGTCTTGTCGCAGCCATGTAACATCCTCGTGCATCGGCAGAAGTTGTCAGGCATGGCGAAGCCGATGCGACTGATGTCCAAACGCGGATCAGTGATCTTCTCCGGTGCATTGTGACCACCATGGCCGCCAAGCACGACGAACGTCCTGACCTTGAGTGCGAGGCCAACCGGCACGATCCAACCGACGCCGCCGATCACGATGTCCGCGTCCCGCACCAGCGCGAGCAGCTCGCGCACCGGCAGTTCGCCGAACACGAAGTAGTGGTGCGCTGGCGGCAGATTTCCGACCAGCCATTCGTGGCCGGGGGCCAGGTCTGCTACCGCGACCACGGTATGGGTAGCCATCAGTTCTGCCGCCAGCGCGACGATGTATTCCGGCTTCGGCGCGCGTGCCGTGTTGTCCCATTCGACTCGCCGCGTCACCGGCCGGATGACCGCGGTCGGCCGGTCGGATCTGACCGGCGACGGTCCCATGTCCGGCAGATCGAACAGTGCCGGATCGAAGGCAACCTTCAGCGCCGACCAACGCCGTTCCAGCGCAGTGATCAGCGGGTACGTCGTCAGGTCGCTGCCGTAGCTGACGCCCCTGACCTCGCGCATCGGCGGCGGGCGCGACCAGCGCTCCTTCGGCTGTCGTTCTACGTTCTTCATCTGCGTACGCAGCCGACGCGGCATCCGCACGAACCGAATATCGAGATCTGCGTATAATTCCGGCCAAGGTGTATCGAGCCAAATCTCATGCTTTTCCATTGCCGCGCGCACGAACGGTCGCGCGTACACGTTGTCCCCGAGACCCCACATTCCGCGGATCAGTACCTGCTTCAAGCGGCGCGCCGCTCGCCGAGTACCTGTTGCAGATCGATCACAGGTAACAGATCGGTCCATTTTGTTGCCGGCGAAGCATTGTAGGCCGTAATCTCAAGAGCCTTCAGTGATGGGACAATCGTCAGCAAATCCGAATGATGCTGATTGTAACATCCCGTGAGCGACGGCCACGGATGCGGCTTGTGATGGTGCGTGCGGCCGTCCGCCGCCTTCCCACCATCGGCGCCGAGCCACACAATCGTCCCGCCCTCACCGATCAGATGTGCCGCCAGGTTGGTCGCCGCAGTGAGCGAAGTGTACCGTTGCATCAGGCTGTCGGGCCGCAGCGCCAGCCCCGGCGGCTTCGCCTTGCGACAGACCAGCACGCGCTTGTCCGGGATCATCTGCGAGGTTGTGACGACGCGCCCCGCGAAGGCTGTGGCCGCCGCCCGGTTGGGGGGTTCGTACCACCAGCGCCAGTCGCCAAAGAACAGGATGTCGGCCCACGGCACCGCATGGACGCTGGAGTTGATGACTATCACCCGCCGCCCGCGCAGGGAGTCGAGATCCTGCCCGAGGACCGACGGCCCGCCGGCGACGATGAACACCGTCTCGCCAGGGAACTCGCGCGGAACCGACCAGAAAGGCTTCACAGTGAAACCTACTTGAACCTGACGACCTCGGGCGTGCGCTTCTCGTCCGGCCGGTAGTCTTTGCCATCTCGGCCAGCCCTGACCGCGAGACGCCAATCGTCCGAGGGTGGCTTGGTGGTTGTCTGGGTCTGCGCGATGAACAGCGAATTGCCGTGGCTGACGCTGTCGCCCGCTGCGTAGGTGGTGCCGTCTTTCCATACACCACGATCAAGCGGTACGGCTGTCTTGATCTCATGGATCTTGTCGCCGAGCGCCGCGAGTAGCGTGCGCCCGCTGTCCGACGATGTGATTGATGCGCCCTTGAATTGATCGGCAACGACGACCGCTATCTGCTCATCAATGTGTTTGAACAGCAACGTCAGATCGGCGGCGTCGCGCCCATCGCGACCGGTGTCGCCCTTCTCACCCTTGCCGCCCTGTTCGCCGATCACCCCAGGCTCACCGACATCGCCCTTTGGTCCTACCGGGCCTTCTGGCCCAGACGGCCCAGTCAACCCCTGCGGGCCTTCGGCACCGCGTTCACCCGGATCGCCCTTCAGGATTGGCCGCGCCTCAAGCTCGGCCAGGCGCGCGACGAGCGGCGCCACAGTATCGGTCACGACCTCGCGCACGAACGGCACCATCCCCTTGGCCAACGCATCGATCTCGCTGTCGTGCATCATGCGGCCTCGCGATGCGCCTTCAGTGCCAGATTGAAGCGCTGCGTCATGGCGATGAGTTTTGTCGCATCGGGTGGGGCATCAGCCGCCGGCTTATCGGCCACAGCGGGCGGCGCCAATGCTGGCGTATTCGGCGCGAACGGATCAGCCTGCGCATCGCGCTTGGCGAGAGCTGCCAGGCTATAATTCTGCTGCTGCAGGTATGGCGACTTGCCCCCCTCGACCGGCCCGAGATCGAGCCGGGCGCGGCCTTCATTCGGTGCCATCACGCCCGCACCGACAGCGAGTTGAATAGAAGTGACCAACGTCGTGCTGTCCATGCGCAGCAGACAGTCGGTGTCGAACTCGGTCCCAAGACCGACGCCCCAACCGATGCCGAGCGCATAGTCGAGTAACTCCTCGGCTTCCTCGATGTGCGACTGCAGTGCCTGCGAATAGTACTCGACGTTGAGCGCCTGCACGTTGTTGTAGCTCGGCAGCGCACCGACACCGACTTTGTACGGCGGGACATGGTAAACAGAACAGACGACTTCGGCCGACCATTTCAGGCTCTCGACCATCTGGCCTTCGACGTTCGTCATCGCGATCTTCTCGTACTTCATGCCGTTGTCGAGGATGGCGACGCGACCGAGATTAATCTTGGAAAAGTTGCTTTCCCACTTCGTCTTGATCAATTGCGCCACTTGCTCGCTCACCTCGGCGGGCGCGGTGAGAATGCCGCCAGGCATCGATGAATTCTCAAACAGCAGCGCCGACGCCTTCTGGGCATTAAGGCCAAGCAGCGAGGCAAGCCCGCTGGCGAACACCGGGGGTGTCCCGCACAACGGATGAAACAGACAGTTCATCCGATCGTGAATGATCTCACGCGCCGGCACGACCATGTCATCATCGATGGCAGCGAGGTTGTCGCTGTTCAGCCGATAGAACACGCTGCCATCATCAGACACCAACGGCTGCACGCGCGTTGGATCGAGGACATGCAGTGCGGTCACAACGTTGCGGGCATCACGGACCTTCAGCACATAGGTGTTGCCGCGCGACAATTTGCTGAGCATCCAGTTTTCCCAAAACTGGTTGCGCGTCTGGTAGTCGTTTGGGCGCCTGAGAACCGGGGAATATGCCGGGTTGGTCGTCTCGGACCAGATGTCGTCGATCTTCTCGACAAGCTTGATCCGCATTTTGGCGATGTCGCGCGCGATCAACGTTTTGCAGGCAAAGTCGGCATGAAACGACGACGCCGTGTCAAGGTTGATCTCCATATTGCGCTGCCAGGCGCCGGCGAACGGCTCACGGATCAGCGGATACCAGCCACCCCGATCGGCTGGCACGGACGACAGCGCCTTCTGCTTCTCTCCGGTGAACGGAATCGGCAGGCCGAGAATCCGCATCAGCGTTTGACCTGATCGATCTCTTGCCGCAACCGCGCTGCACCCCAACGACCATCGACGGTGATACCAAGCCGCTCGGCCTGGGCACGCAGCTTGTCGAGGATCTTCGCGCCATCATCTTCAGGTTCTGGCTCCGGACGAACGACGCGCGCGGTCGGCTGCGGCGCCTCCTCTTTCTGCGACGCATAACTCGCCCTGCGTGCGCCTACCAGCACACGCGCATGATAGTCATTGGCCTCGAACTCGTCGCCAACCCGCAGGCGGCGCGTGTTGTAGCTATAATTTCTGGTCGCAATCAATTTCATCGCCTTGACCTCATGTGAGAGAATTAACGGTGATCAAGGTGAACATGCAGGTTTCAGCCTGCTCAACCGGCTCGTCGCGCGTGCCGGATCGCAACTTGATATAGCGCGCCATCAACAGAGTATGGGGATCAACTGCCACCATCGCTGAGGGCACGACATTGAATGTGACTTCAGTCGCGGTTGTTTTGTCCTCAAGGTCAAAGTCGAAGAGATCATGAAACAGGGCGCCGTCCGTCGAAGCCTGAATCGTCACACGGGCTTGCGTCCATTTATCCGGCATGACGAGGCCGCATACGTATGAGGCGCCGAGATCGACCGCAGTCGATAGCGACGTGCCGTAGCCGATGTATATCGGGAACGTACTGAGAGTAGCCATGAAGCCTCCGAGAGATCGAGGGCGGGGCGGAACGGGGGGCGTTGCCCGCCCTCGACCGGAGCGTCCTAGGAGGTCGGCACCTCGCCGCCCCAAGTGACGCCAGTCAGATACACGACGGCCGGAACTTGCCGACGCATCCAGTTAATCTCCCTTTCGGCAAGCAGCGCCGTCGAGTTTGTCTGGAACATGCTGACCAAGGATGCCCCGGTCGGCGTGTGCGAGTTGTGCGCTGGCGCATCCGACATTTCGAGCGAGGCTTCCGTGCTCGACTTGACCTCCATCCCGCCATCGTCGGCGAGATAAATGTCCGAGGCATTGAGCAGCACGACAATGTTGGAGACATAATCGCTGGCAATGACCGGCATGCCACCCAGCGAGCCACCCGACATCGACATCGATCCGAATTCTGGCTGACCCAGAGGATTCGTCATCATCGCCAGAGCGACGGCGTTGTTGCTCGACATGATCCACACGCCGCTCGACGGTGGGTTGTTGGCCGCAGTGTACTTGGCCCACAGCGCGCGAACATCGAGCCGGATGTCGTCGGCCGTATCTCCACTCGATGCAACAGTGTCTGCACCATTGGTGATCGACGCAGGCGAGATGCCAGGTACTGCCGTCTTCGCCGGATTGATAAAGTCGGTATCAAGCCGTGCCCGCAACGCCTCGACCATTTGATCGCGGATGAGCACGTCAGCCTTCGGCGATGAATAGCGGATCGCCTCGTTGGTCAGAACACAGATATTCGCCACCTTCAACGGCTCCATCGTGGTCCGTTCGAAGGTGAACGAAGTTAACGGCTTTGCTTTGCCCTCGCCGGTCCAGTAGCCGTCGCCGCCAGTGGTCTGCGTGATCAGCGGCGTGCGGAACATCACCGAGCGCAATGCCGGAATGCCGCCGTTACCGAAACGACCCAGAATGGTTGCTTTGCGCAGATAGCCGACGAAATCACCGACCGAACTGGTTTCCTCGCCGATGAGGCCCTCCAGCCAGTTGCCGGCGAGTGTCGTGCCAGCCGGTACCGGAGCTTTCTGCATGAGATCGCCAACCACAATGCTATCGGGACCATAGAGTTCGCGCGCGATATCGACCGCAGGACGGAACTGCCGCTGCGACAGCAGAATGGCCCGCACCATCTGCGCATAAGCAATGCCAGGCGGAAGCTTTGGCTGCGCCTTGACGATGACCGACGAACGCGCCTCGGCGCCGTCTCTCGCCGTCTCAGCCTTGATCACCGGCTTGGCGGCGAACGCCTTCGCCTTCTCGACCGCGCGCAGCCGCACGAGATCCTTGTCGATCGCCTCGACCTCGCCGTTCAGGCGATCAAAGTCCTCCTGCTCGGCCGCGTCCGAGGTACGATCCTCGTCCATCGTCTTCTGCATCACGGCTTCCATGGCGCTCGCGCTCGCCATGCGTTTCGCTTCAAGCGCGCTAATTTGCTCGGCTATCGTTTTCACTTCAGTGCCCTCCTGGGCAATTAGTTGAGATCGTCCCAGGGCACTGGGTGGGTTCAGATGAACGACACCGTGCGGCGTTCGCTGGCCGGACACGGCCCGCTGCGCGGTGTCGAGAGAACGGATGGTCGTTATCGTCGCTTGTTCATTCGCCGCGATGGTCACGCAGCTCAACTCAAGCCAGGACCATTTTTTGAAGCGGATGCCCTTCGTGGTCGGAATGATCTCGTGCTCGAGACTCTTGAAGCCGATCGATAAGCCCGGCACCAATCCAGCTTTGATCAATGACCAGGCGCGGTCGATCTCGGCCGTAACACCTTTGGCAATCTGCGCGACGATCTCGATCCCGGCCTTGCCAACCGTGGCATGCGTCACATGCCCGATCGGTTCGTCGCTCCGGTGTTGCCAAAGTAAGGGGATTGGCAACGTGAACTGTGCACCCATCGGCTCAACCACGTCATTCATGCGATCGGCAGTTGGCGTGGTCGCCATGCCGGTAATCCGGCGCGCGTCTTCATCCACCGCCTTGATTTCAAGGAGGCTGAAAGCCCGGTTGATCATGGGATCACATCGTCTTGTTGGATGGGAAGAACCACAGCATGCACAGAGCTATGAAAGCGTAGACGGCGCCGCCCTGTAGCGCACCGAGCCACCCGCGCGTGAAGTAGTACCAGACGACGCAGAACACGCCGCCAACGATCGTGATGACATCAAGGACGCGGATGTCGAAGAAGCCGCCGCGGTAATACAGCGTGATGTTGAGGATGTCCCCGAACTCGTCCGAGGCTATGCGGGCGCGGCGCTGCACACGTTGACACCACGCCCGCACGACACGACGCTACTTACGCAACGCCGAGTTTCTTGCGGCGACGTGCGAGCGCGAGCATCACCCCACACGCTGCGATCAATCCCGGAATGCCGGCGCCCACGATGGGACCGGGCACCTGTTGCGGCACCAGGAAGAACGAGTCCGGACCATCGTTCGCACCCGAGATGCGTGCGTAGAAGATGAGCTGGTCGCCCGCCTGGATGTCGGTGCCGAGGTTGATGTCGAAACCGTTCAACGTGTAGTCGGGAAAGCCCGTGCCATTGTTCTGCGACGGGATCAGCGTTCCACCCGGCTGGAGCAGCGAGTATTGCGCCAGCACGGTATGCTGCGTCAGGTTGAGAAGGGCGAAAGCCTCCAGCGTCTGCGCCGTACCGGTGTCGTTGACATCGATGCCGATGGAGAACTGCAGGTTAGGATCGCCATTGGCCAGCAGGAACGCCCGCAAGAACGATCCATCGTAAGGCAGGCCCACGGTATCGAGGCCGGGATTGGCGCCGCCTGACACGTTGGTCGAGAAGAAGATCGCGTCGGAGAGATTGCCGCTGTTCTTGAAGTTGGTGTAGCCGAAGTCAGCCTGCTGCTGTGGCTGGTTGTCGCCGCAGATGACGCACGGCGTGTTGAGCGGCTGGTTGCCACCTGGCACCGTTGGGGCGAGCGACAAGGTCGTGCCGGTATTACTCCAGAGCTGGCCGCCGAGAATAATATCGGCATAGGCAGGAGCCGACAGCGCACCAAGCATGGCCGCTGTCATCAAAAGTTTCTTCATTGGGTAGATCTCCTCTGGCTAAAACTGATTAAGCGAAGTGCAGGTGAAATTCCGGATTTTTATCCGGGTTTTTCACCATTACGGTTGCGGCATCCATCAGTGCGCACCACGGGTCGATCTTCGCGTCGCCCGCGTTCTGCTTGGTCGCGCGGATCGCCGTCGCGGTCGGCTCGATCTTCACGTTGCCGGTCACCCAATCCATCAAGTCGCTGCGCGCATGGACAAACGTACCGTTGACGAGCTTGCGCTCCACGGTCTTGATCGCGCCCATCAGCCGGTAGCCCTGGCCGATGCCGACAATCTCCTCTGACGCTTCCGTCACGCCGATCACTGCCAGCGCATCAACAAACTCGCCGTAGGGACCCTCAATGTCGAGAGCTACGCAGGACAACAGCCCGGCATCCTTCACGCGCCCGACGATCTCCACGATCGCCGAAACGTCATCAAGTCGGTCATCGACAATGGTGAGTTCACCCGCCGCCGCGAAGTCCTCGAGCCGCGATGCAATCGACAGCCGGCGCGACAGCACACCGCGATGGCACCAGGCGTGCGACCAGGATAGCCAACACTTGGTGCCTCTCTCGCGACCAAGCACCGCCAGCCCGAACAGGTCGTCGAGCCCACCACCGTCAACGCCAATCACGATCGTCTCGCTGCGCTCGATCAGGCTGTCGAGCGTGAGCGTGTTGTCAACCGCGCCAGGCCAGAATTCGGCGCCAGCCCAGCCATCGGTCTTCATCCCGAGCCCCATCTCGATGTTGAGATGCTGCGAGGCCCAGATCCGGATCGCCTGGTCGTTCTTGGTCTGCTCGGTCTGCCAGTCGGCCACCAGGCTATCGAGCTGCACCGAACGGCCCAGGTTCGGCATCACCATCGCCCAGTTTGCCGGATCGCCCCACCGCTCGCGATGCTTGCCGATCGCCTCGGGGAATTCATACAGGATCGGCAACAGCGCCCGCGAAACCTTGCCGCGGAAATGTCCGTCCCTGATCCGCCGCGCGTTCTGTAGTTCGTCCTTGAACGAGCCGGACGGAATGTCGTCGGACTGCGTAGTCGTGATTACCAGCAAACCCTCAGGCGTCTTCTCCAGCCCGCCGCGGATCTGCCGCAGCACCTTCGGTGTATGTGGATTTTTGCCGAGCAGGTGCAGCTCGTCGAGCAACGCAATGAACAGGATCGTGCCGCTCAGGACGTTCACGTCGAAGGTTTTGATCCGCAGCGCGGACTGGTTCGCCAGATCCTGAATGGTCTTGATGTGATCGCGCGTTCGAAACCGCTTCTTCAACGCCGAGGACGCCTCGACCATGCCAACGGTCTTATCGTATGCAGTTTCCGCAATCGCCTGCGTAGGTGCCACGAACAAACCCTCGGCACGTGGCCGCTGGTTCAGGTACATCGCGGTCAGCAACAAGCCCGCGCTATAGGTCGTCTTGCTCTGCCCCTTTGGCAGCATCGCCAGGATGTCGCGTATGTAACGCCGCCGGTCGCCCGGAAACCATGAACCAAACGCAACCCGCACAATATCGCGGAACCATTGCCCGCACGCATCCCGCATCAGCGGGAGCCCCGGTACGTCCGGCAGACAAAGCTGGTCGAAGATCGTCAGCCCGTCATCCGCCTCCGCGCTATTGAGCGGAAGATCGGGGATCAGCGACCGGCCACGCAACAGTCGGTCTTGCCAATCCGGGCAACTGAGATCCCACATTTCGTTTCGCTCGCGCCGCAATCACGCTGTCAAACGGCGAATTGACATCAACCTGCTGTGCTGCAATGGCCGCGGCCTCCTTCTTGCCCGGCCCCATTCCCGCCGTCTGATCGCGCGGCTCGGACCAGCGTGCGCGGCACCGCAGCCAGAACATCATCGCCTGCACGCTGCCTTTCTTGGCGGCGTTGAACAAAAACCCGGCAACCTGGGCGTTGGTCTTGACGTGTCCAAGATCCAATTCGCGCCGGTAATATTTGCCGAGAGTCAGCCGATTAATGTCCATCACGCGCGCAATCTCTTCCTCGGGTACGCCATAGGACGCAAGGGACTCGACATAGGTTCGATCCTTGGTCGTCGGCTGGTGAGGTGGTCGTCCTCGTTTGGTCATAGGCACTCCACTGATAAAAAAACCCGCCGCTGAG
>Ga0207686_10000309_pt1 | contig 35241 bp, 32 predicted proteins | sample KBSM24metaG_FD_184396 | JGI IMG/M metagenome (GOLD analysis project Ga0207686, IMG submission 184396) | Miscanthus rhizosphere microbial communities from Kellogg Biological Station, Michigan, USA - KBS M2-4 metaG (SPAdes) (version 2) | ecosystem: Host-associated > Plants > Roots > Rhizosphere >...
GACCGTTGGCCTGCGCGGTGGCTTGCGCGCGGCGCACGAGCGGCACACTGCCCTCGACGCCGACGACCTGCGCCCCGCGCCGCGCCATCGGCAGGCTGAAGTTGCCCAGTCCGCAAAAGAAATCGGCGACCGCATCGCCTTCCGTCGGCTCGAGCAGTCCTACCGCGCGGCGCACCAGCATGCGATTCATCGCGACATTGACCTGCGTGAAATCGGTCGGCTGAAACTCGATGCGCACGCCGAAATCTGCCAGCGCATAACCCAAGGTGCGGGCAGGCGGATGAAAGGCCTGCACAGTGGCGGGACCCTGCGGCTGCAGATAGAGCCGCACGCCGTGCCGGTCGGCGAAGTCTGCCAGCGCGCGCTCATCGTCGGCCGTCAGCGCGGCGAGATTGCGCAACACAAGGACTTCGTTGCCCGTCCCGTCATCCGCGTCGTCGCCGATCGCGAGCTCGATCTGCGGCAGGCGATCGCGCAGCGACAGGCTGCCGATCAGCTCGCGCAGCGATGGCAGCAGCGACGAAATATGCGGCGGCAGCACCGGGCAGCTGCGCATGTCGGTGATGAAGCTGGACTTCCTCTCGTGGAAGCCGACCAGCACCCCGCCCTTTTTCGGGACGTCGCGCACCGACAGCCGCGCCCGCTGCCGGTAGCCCCATGCCGGTCCGTGAATCGGCGTCAGCAGCTCGCCCGCGCGCACGCGCCCGATGTGCCAGAGCGCGTCCTCTAGCACGCGCTGCTTGGCGGCGACCTGCGCTGCCGCTTCCAGGTGCTGCAGGCTGCAGCCGCCGCAGACGCCGAAGTGCGGGCAGAGCGGCGCGACGCGTGAAGGACTGGCGCGCAGGATGCCGGTCGCGCGGGCGAGCTCGTAGGTCGGCCGCTTGCGATAAGTCTCGATGGTGACGAGCTCGCCGGCGAGCGCCCCTTCGACGAACACCGCCTTTCCGTCGATGCGCGCGATGCCGCGGCCTTCCTGATCGAGCGCGGTGATGAGGACCGTATCCATTGCCCTGCGGCGCAAACGATCATTGTACCGGCGCAGCCGGGCGCGACATCACGCAGCGCCGGGGCGGTAAAATGGGGCGATGCGGATCCTCGTCATCGAAACCTCGACGGAAACGTGCGCAGTCGCGCTGGGCGATGGCGGTGCGTGGGATGAGCGCTCGGTCGTTGCCGGAAACCGCCACTCCGACTTGCTGCTGCCGATGATCCGCGGACTGCTCGACGATCACGGTGCGACGCTCGCGCAGCTGGACGGCGTAGCATTCGGCGCAGGCCCTGGAGCGTTCACCGGATTGCGAATCGCCTGCGGGGTCGCGCAAGGCTTGGGGCTCGGCGCCGGACTGCCGCTGGTCGGCGTGTCGACGCTGGAAGCGCTGGCCGAGACGGCTCGACAACGGCATGCCGCCGGCAAGGTCATCGCTGCCCTCGATGCACGAGCGCAGGAGGTCTATGCCGCTGCTTACCGGCATGACGGCATGCGCTGGCACCAATCCGTCGCGCCGGCGGTCATCGGTCCGGCGGCGGTGATGTTGCCGGAGGACGGCGGCTGGATGGGCGTCGGCAGTGGGTTCGCAGCGTATCCGGCGCTGCGCGAGCGGTGCCTGCCGGTGCTCGCTTCGTGCGAGCCGACGCTTTGGCCGACGGCGACGGCGATTGGCACGCTCGCGCTGCCGCGTTTTGCCGCCGGCCAGGGCGTTGCCGCACGTGATGCGGCACCGATTTACCTGCGGCACAAGGTCGCGCTGACCAGCGCCGAGCGCGCCGCTGGACGAGCGCGATGAGCGCCGGTGTCGAAGCGGGGATCGAAGCGACGGTGATCTGGAGGCCGATGCGCGAGGAGGATTTGCCGGTGGTCGCGGCGCTCGAGCAAGCCTCGCACGCAGCGCCATGGAGTGAAGGCAATTTCCGCGACGCCTTCGCCGCCGGTTACGGCGCGCTGGTCGGCGAGCTCGACCGCAGCGTCGTAGCGTACGGCGTGCTGATGCTGGCACCTGGCGAGGCGCAACTCTTGAATCTGACGGTGGCGGCCCCGGCGCGCCGGCGGGGCCTGGGCCGGAGGCTGTTGCGGCGGCTGCTGGACGATGCGGTCGGCGTTGGCGCCGAGCAGTGTTTTCTCGAGGTCCGCGAATCGAACCATGCGGCCATCGCGCTTTATCTGCGCGAAGGATTCGCGCCGGTCGCTCGCCGCGCCGGCTACTATCCGGCGCCGGGCGGCGCCGACGGGCGCGAAGATGCGCTGGTGATGCGTCGCCGCCTCGGGAGCGATTCGCATGGTTGATCGCAGCGACGTTCTGCGCGAGCTGGGCTTGCTCCCACTATGGCGGCTGCGCGCACCAGCGCGCGATGTCACGCCGCCGGTGATGCGCGACGCCGCCGTCGATCCGGCACCCGCCGCGCCCGGTGCGGCGGACCGCATCGCGCGCATCGCGACGCTGGGATGGTCGGACTTCGCCGCGGACGTGAAGGCATGCACCGCATGCGGGCTGTGCCGCTCGCGCCGCCAGGCGGTGCCGGGAGTCGGGGACGCCGGCGCCGAGTGGATGTTCGTCGGCGAGGCGCCGGGCGCGGAAGAGGACGCCAAAGGCGAGCCATTCGTCGGACAGGCAGGACGGCTGCTCGACAATATGCTCGCGGCGCTGGGCATGCGCCGCGACACCAACGTCTACATCGCCAACGTGCTCAAATGCCGTCCGCCTGGCAACCGCACGCCCGAACCCGGCGAAGTCGATGCCTGCCGGCCCTATCTGGACCGCCAGATTGAACTGATACGACCGAAGCTCATCGTCGCGCTCGGCAAAAGCGCCGCGACGACCCTGCTCGCCGTCGATGCTACGATCGCGAGCCTGCGCGGCCGCGTGCACCGCTACCAGGGCGTGCCGCTGATCGTCACCTATCATCCCGCGTATCTTTTGCGTAACTTGCCCGACAAAGCCAAGGCGTGGGAAGATCTCTGCCTCGCGCGGGCGACGATTCGCGCTCTGCACGACGCCGGCGGCTTGCAAAGCGCGGCGGCGACCCCAAAATAACGACCGGCGGGCAGGCTTGCCCGAGGAACGCGCCTCGCGGGAGTTGAACGCGCGGCGACTCTGGGAGGGAATGGCATGCGCAAGAATTCTGGCCTGGCCGCGGCGGTCTTCGCCGCGGTGTTCGCGACGCTTCTTCTGTCCGGCTGCGGCTACAACGATTTGCAGCGGCAGGACGAGCAGGTCAAGTCGGCCTGGTCTGAGGTCGTCAACCAGTACCAGCGGCGCGCCGACCTGGTGCCGAATCTGGTCGCCACCGTCAAGGGCTACGCCGCCCAGGAGCAGCAGGTCCTGACCGAGGTCACCAACGCACGAGCCAGCGTCGGCAGCATCAAGGCGACACCGGAACTGCTCAACGATCCGGCGGCGTTCGCCAAGTTCCAGGCCGCGCAGGGCGAGCTTCAATCGGCGCTGTCCCGGTTGCTCGTCGTCGCGGAAAATTATCCGCAATTGAAGTCGGACGCGCTGTTCCGGGACCTGAGCTCGCAGCTGGAAGGCACCGAGAATCGAATCACCGTCGCGCGCAACAGGTTCATCAAGGCGGTGCAGGATTTCAACACCACGGTTCGCTCGTTTCCGACCAACCTGACCGCGATGCTGTTCAAGATGGAAGTGAAGCCGAACTTCACCGTCGACAACGAAAAGGCAATCAGCGCGCCGCCGAAGGTCGATTTCAGCAAGCCGCCTGCCCAACCTGCGCCTGCGCCGGCACCAGCGCCGAAGAGCTGAGCACCGCACGCCGCGCGGTCAGCCGCGCGGCGATGCGGCTCTCGCGCCGCTTTATGATCCATTCCCGTCTGCTCGGCCGCGGCCTGGCGCTGCTGACGTTCGTCATGCTGGCGTCGTTCGCGTTGGCCGTGGCCGGCGCGCCCAACGATGGGCTCGCGCCTATCCCGCCACTGGCCAGCGCCGTAACCGACCAGACCGGAACGCTGTCGGCTTCCGAGCGCCAGGCGCTCGAGGCCAAGCTGCGCGACTGGGAAGCTCGCACCACCAACCAGCTGGCGGTGCTGATCGTGCCGACCACCGCGCCCGAGCCGATCGAGCAGTACTCGCTCCGCGTCGCCGAGGCCTGGAAAATCGGCCAGAAGGGCAAGGACAACGGCGCGATATTGCTGGTCGCCAAGAGCGACAAGCGCATTCGGATCGAAGTCGGCTACGGCCTCGAGGGCGTGCTGACCGACGTCACGTCGCGCCGGATCATCGCCGAAAACGTCGCGCCTGAATTCAGCAAAGGAAATTTCGCCGCGGGGATCAACGCCGGCGTCGACCGGATCATTGCGGTCGTCGACGGCGGTGACCCGCTGCCAGCGGTGACAGGGCAACGCAAAGCGGCGTCTCCGCGCCGATTCGATTTTGGCACGATGCTGGTTGTGCTGCTGGTCGCAGTGCCGATCCTCGGCAGCGTGCTGCGCTCGGTCTTCGGCAAGCTTGGCGGTTCGCTGGTCGGCGGCGGCATCGTTGGCGCGATTGCATGGTTCATCGCCAGTTCGCTGCTGATCGCCGGCGCCGCCGCGGTCATCGGCTTCATCGTCATGCTATTCACCGGCCTCTCCGGCCGCGGCGGCCCGGGCATTTTCATACCGGGCGGCGGCGGCGGCATCGTTGGCGCGATTGCGTGGTTCATCGCCAGTTCGCTGCTGATCGCCGGCGCCGCCGCGGTCATCGGCTTCATCGTCATGCTATTCACCGGCCTCTCCGGCCGCGGCGGCCCGGGCATTTTCATACCGGGCGGCGGCGGCGGCGGATTCGGTGGCGGGGGCTTCGGCGGGGGCGGAGGCTTCAGCGGCGGCGGCGGGAGCTTCGGCGGCGGCGGCGCCTCCGGCGGCTGGAACTAGAGACCCGCGATGAGCACACTCGCACAGCGTCCGTGGCGTTTCTGGCGGCATCTGCGCACCGATCATCGTACGGCGCGCAGCGTTTTTCCGCCAGCCGCGCTGGATCGGATCCAGCGCGCGATCGCCGACGGCGAACGAAGACACGTCGGTCAGGTTTGCTTCGCCGTCGAAGCGGCGTTGCCGCTGTCGCTGGTGCTGCAGCATGAGACGCCGCGCGCACGCGCCCTCGAGACGTTCGCCCGGCTGCGCGTCTGGGATACCGAGCACAACAGCGGCGTCCTGGTCTACGTGCTGCTCGCCGACAAGGACGTGGAAATCGTTGCCGATCGGGGCATTCATCGCCAGGTGGGCGAGGCGGCATGGCGGGATATCTGCCAGACGATGGAGTCGGCGTTCGGTGAAGGCCGATTCGAGGAGGGCGCGGTCGCCGGAATCGAGGCAGTCAGCGCGCTCCTTGCCGTTCATTTTCCGCGTGCGGAGGCGGGAGGAAACGAGCTGTCCGACCAGCCGGTGATCCTCTAGGGCCTCCGGGCTCTCTTTTTCGCGGCGGCTACGCCTTGGTGCCGCGCGTCGCCGCCCTGGTGCGAGGACGATCGGCGCCCGCGAGCAACTGCAGCAGATCGCCGGTAGCGACGTTGATCCTGTGCCGCCACATGACCAGTGCCATCGTCCCGGCGACGAACAGCCCGAACAGCACGATGACCTCATTGGTCGACAAGCCGAAGAAGACCAGAAGCGCGTAGAACGACAACATGACAAGCACGCCGATGTTCTCGTTGAAGTTCTGCACGGCGATCGAATGTCCTGCGCCCATCAGCACGTGCCCGCGATGCTGCAGCACCGCGTTCATCGGCACGACAAAGAACCCGGCCAGCGCGCCTATCACGGTCATCAGGAGCACCGAAGTCTCGAGTTTCTGCACGAAGATCATGATGATGACCGCGATGCCCATCATGACGCCGAGCGGCAGCACCTTGACCGCGTTCTTCAGAGACACGAACCGCGCCGCCGCGACCGCGCCGAGCGCGATGCCGATTGCAACGACGCCTTGCAGATACGAGGCGCGGGAAAGGTTGTAGCAAAGGTGCGACGCGGCCCAATCGATGACGATGAATTGCAGCGTTGCGCCGGCGCCCCAGAAAAGCGTCGTCGTCGCCAGCGAGATCTGACCGAGCTTGTCACGCCAGAGCAGCGCACAGCAGTGGCCGAATTCACGGATCAGGAAGATCGGATTCTTGCTCGGCATCCGGTGGTCGACGCCGGTGTCGGGGATATACCAGTTGAACAGCGCGGCGATCGCATACGTGGCCATGATCACCGCGATCGCAGCCTCGGGCGGCGTATCGATGCCGGTTTCGATGCGAGGAATGTCGATCGCCAGCAGGGCGCTGGACACCGGTCCGCTGATCAGCGCACCGCCCATCAGTACGCCGAGGATGATCGACACCACCGTCGTGCCCTCGATCCAGCCATTGGCGACGACGAGCTGCCGCGGCGGCAACAACTCGGTCAGGATGCCGTACTTTGCTGGCGAATACGCGGCTGCGCCGAGGCCGACGATCGCATACGCGACCAGCGGATGGAACATCATCAGCATCAGCGAGCAGCCGACGATCTTGATGCCGTTGGTTATCAGCATCACGCGGCCTTTGGGCATCGAATCGGCCAGCGCGCCGACCAGCGGCGCCAAGAGAACGTACGATATGACGAAGCACTGCTTGAGCGCCGGCGTCATCCACGCAGGCGATTCGAGATCGCGCAACAATTGGATTGCTGCGACAAGCAGCGCGTTGTCGGCGAGCGACGAGAAAAACTGCGCCGCCATTATCGTGTAGAACCCGGCCTTCATTGTCCTCAGTAGCGCGTGCGCTCTTGTAAGCGGCGCCGGCGGCGGAAGCCGGGAGACGCGCGCTGCGCTTGTGTATAATAAAAAGAACTGGCCGGCGCTCGCGGCTCGCGCCTTATACCACGTTTTCTCTTCTCAGACCAAACCGGCCGGGCAAGGTTCGCTAACAGACCCGCGCCGTTTGACCGTGATGCGTCCGATCCTCGCACAGATCAATCTGGCCGCGCTGCGCGCCAATCTCCGCGTTGCGCGCGAACGTGCGCCAGGAGCCCAGATTCTGGCCGTCGTCAAAGCCAATGCTTACGGGCACGGCCTGATGCGCGTGCTGCCCGCGCTGGCCGATGCCGACGGCCTCGCGCTGCTCGAGCTCGACGCGGCGATAGCGCTGCGCGAGCATCACTATGCGCGCAGAATTCTCCTGCTCGAAGGTTTTTTTGGCACCGGCGAGTTGCCGGAGATCGCGGCGCGCCGTCTTGCGGTTGTCGTGCACCACAACGAGCAAGTGCGCATGCTGGAGTCGACAAGTCTGGCCCGCCCGCTCGAGGTCTTCATCAAGGTCAATACCGGGATGAACCGCCTCGGATTCAAGCCGGACCAGGTGCGCGACATCGCCGCGCGCCTGTCGCGGGCGAGCAGCGTCGCCGCGCTGCGGCTGATGACGCATCTCGCGCGCGCCGAGGAAGACGACGGCGTGCAGGAGCAGCTGCAGGCATTCGAGCGTGCATGCAGCGGCCTGTCGTATCCGCGCTCGGTGGCGAACTCCGCCGGAGTCGTCAAGTACGAGACCGTCGGCGGCGACTACGTCCGTCCCGGCATCATGCTGTACGGTTCATCGCCATTTCCGTACGACACGGCGGACATGCTGGGCCTGAAGGCCGTGATGACCTTGCGCAGCGAGCTGATTGCCGTCCAGGACTTGAAGGCCAACGACAGCGTCGGCTACGGCGGAGGTTACACCGCCGCGCGCGCACATCGCGTCGGGGTGATCGCCTGCGGCTATGGTGACGGTTATTCGCGCCACGCGCCGAACGGTACGCCGGTGCTCGTTTGCGGCAGGAAAGTGCGCACTGCGGGCCGCGTGTCGATGGACCTGATGACCGTCGATCTGTCGGACGTGCCCGAGGCTGGAATCGGCAGTCCTGCGGTACTTTGGGGCGAAGGGCTTTCGGTCGATGACGTCGCCGCCGCGGCGAGCACCGTCGGCTATGAACTTCTTTGCAGAGTGACTGCCCGCGTGCCGTTCGTGACCACCGAGGTCGGCAGCGTCGACGTAGAGCTTTAGGGGAGACCGTTTGTATATCATCGTCACCGGCGCCGCCGGCTTCATCGGCTCGAATCTGATCAAGGCACTAAACGTGCGCGGCGAGAGCCAGATCATCGCTGTCGACAACCTGCAGCAAGCGGACAAGTTCCGCAATCTGGTCGACTGCGAGATCGCCGAATACTTCGACCAGGACGAATTTCCGACCCGGCTCGTCGATGGCGACTTCGACGACGACATCGCGGCGGTTTTGCACCAGGGCGCGTGCTCGGACACGATGCAGACCGACGGGCGCTACATGCTCGCCAACAACTATCGCTATTCGATGGTGCTGCTGCGGCACTGCCAGGACAACGACATTCCTTTCATCTATGCGTCGTCGGCCGCGGTGTACGGCGCCGGCCGCGAGTTTCGAGAGGAATCGGCGGCCGAGGCCCCTCTCAACGTCTATGGCTATTCGAAGCTGTTGTTCGACCAGCACGTGCGGCGGACCCTGCCGGAACGAACCGCGCAGATCGCCGGCTTCCGCTATTTCAACGTGTACGGACCGCGTGAAGCGCACAAGGGCAGGATGGCGTCGGTTGTCTGGCATTTCTTCAACCAGTATCGCGCCACCGGCAAGGTTCAGCTGTTCGAAGGCTCGGGCGGGTACGCTGCCGGCGAGCAGCGCCGCGATTTCATCAGCGTCGACGATGTGATCAAAGTCAACCTGGACTTTCTCGACCATCCGCAGCGCTCGGGCATTTTCAACGTCGGGACCGGAAGCGCCGCGAGCTTCAATGCAGTGGCCGCCGCGACGATCAATGCCTGCCGCGCGGCCGACGGCGCCGCGGCGTTGTCGTTCGACGAATTGCATCGCACCGGGGCGATCGAGTACATCGGCTTCCCGGCGGGACTCGCCAGCCGATACCAGAGCTTCACGCAAGCCGATCTGGGCCGCCTGCGCGCCGCCGGCTATACCGCGCCGATGGCGACGGTCGAGCAGGGTGTCGCGAGCTATGTCCGGTCGCTGCTTGCGGCAGCGGAAGTCAACCCGTAGCAGCGCTCGCGCGTTTCACGGGTCCGGCGATAGGCCGGGCAAGTCATACCACCAAGGGGAAACAACCATGAAAAGACTCTTGCTGCTGCTGGTGACCGTGCTGTTCTCGGCGCTGGCCTTGGCGGCGGTGAACATCAACACGGCGAATCTGGCCGAGCTCGAGGCGCTGCCCGAGATCGGACCGGTGAAAGCACAGGCGATCATCGACTATCGCAACACCAACGGGCCGTTCAAATCGCCGGAAGACGTCATGAAGGTGAGCGGCATCAAAGAGGGTACCTATGGCAAGATCAAGGGGCTGATCTCGGTCAGCGGAGCGTCGACGCCACTGCCCGCCGCCGCGCCTGCAAAAACCGCGGCGCCGGCACCCGCGGCCGCTCCTGCGAAAGCCGCTGCGCCCGCACCCGCGCCTGCGCCTACACCCGCGCCCGCAGCAAAGACGGCCTCGCCGGCGGCGATACCTCCGGCCGCCGGCGCGGCCGGTGCGGCGTCGGGCACCGATGCGGCGGCGGCCAAGGACGCCAAGTCCAAAGACGCCAAAATGACCAAGAAAGAAAAGGCCGAGGCGGACAAGGCAGCGAAAGCCAAGGCGAAGGAAGACGCGGCCAAGGCCAAGGCGGACGCAGCCAAGGCGAAGGAAGATGCCTCCAAGGCGAAGGCGGAGGCAGGCAAGGCGAAGTCAGACGCCGCCAGTGCGAAGGCGGACTCGGCCAAAGCCAGCGCGGCGTCGACCAAGGAAGCCGCTCCGACCAAGGCCGAAAAGGCGGCTGCCGACAAGGCCGCCAAGGCGAAGGCGAAGGAAGAAAAGGCCGCGGCGGCCAAGGCCAAGAAGGAAGCCGATGCGGCTGAAGCCAAGGCGAAAAAAGACGCTAAGGCAGCCGAAGCCAAGGCCAAGAAGGAAGCCGAAGCGGTTGAAGCCAAGGCAAAGAAGGACGCCGCAGCGGCCAAGGCTGACGAAAAGGCCAAGAAGTAGGCGCAAGCAACTTCTTCCGCTATAAGGAAACCCCGCAGTCGCGGGGTTTGCCTTTTCAGACACCCGTTCCGACGTGCGCGTCGGGATCGGAACATGGTCGCTCGGGTAAAATGGCGTCCGTGTACAAGACCATCGAACAAACCGTCGGCAACACGCCGCTGGTCGAGCTGCAGCGCATGGCCAAGGCGTCCGGCAACGTCGTGCTGGTCAAGCTGGAGGGCAACAATCCTGCCGGATCAGTCAAGGACCGTCCGGCGCTTTCGATGGTTGCGCAAGCCGAGAAGCGCGGCACGATCAAGCCGGGCGACACGCTGATCGAGGCGACCAGCGGCAACACCGGTATTGCGCTGGCGATGGCCGCCGCGATGCGCGGCTTCCGCATGATCCTGGTGATGCCCGAGCATCTGTCGCTCGAGCGGCGGCAGACGATGAGCGCGTTCGGCGCCGAAATCGTGCTGACCCCAAAGGCCGGCGGCATGGAGACCGCACGCGACGTTGCCGAGCGCATGCGGGACGATGGCAAGGGCATCATCCTCGACCAGTTCGCCAATCCGGACAATCCGCTCGCGCACTACGAGGGAACCGGCCCGGAAATCTGGCGCGATACCGGCGGCCGCATCACGCATTTCGTGTCCAGCATGGGCACGACCGGCACGATCATGGGTGTATCGCGGTATCTGAAGGAGCAGAACCCGGCCATCGTGATCATCGGGTGCCAGCCCGATGAAGGCTCGCAGATTCCCGGCATACGCAAGTGGCCGGAGGCGTACATGCCGAAAATCTTCGATCGAAATCGGGTCGATCGCATCGAAAGCGTCTCGCAGGCGGACGCTGAAGCCATGGCGCGGCGCCTCGCGCGCGAGGAAGGGATATTCGTCGGCATATCGTCCGGCGGCGCATGCGCGGTTGCGCTTCGCATCGCCGATGAGGTGAGGAACGCGACAATCGTGTTCGTCGCCTGCGATCGCGGCGACCGCTACTTGTCGAGCGGGGTCTTCCCTGCCTAGAGCGGCGCTCCGGCGTCCGTTTGCGCCGCGCGCACCGCGCCAACGCCAATGACGCCAACTCTCGTCTTCGACATCGAGACGGTGCCCGACATCGCGGGATTGCGTCGGCTCAATCGCCTTCCTGCCACCTTGTCGGACGCCGACGTCGCGACCTGGGCCGCGCAGCAGCGGCGGGCGGCGACCGGTGGCGATTTTCTGCCTTTATACCTGCAGCGCGTCGTCGCCGTCGCCTGCGGCTTGCGCGAAGGCAGCACTTTCCGCGTCTGGTCGCTCGGTGAGGCCAGCGACGCCGAGCCCGAGCTGATCCGCCGTTTTTTCGACGGCATCGATCGCTATACACCGCAGCTCGTTTCGTGGAACGGCGGCGGCTTCGACCTGCCGGTGCTGAATCACCGTGCGCTGGTACACGGCATCAGCGCGGCGAGATTCTGGGATTGGGGCGACGACGATCGCGAGTTCAAATTCAACAGTTACCTCGGGCGCTATCACACGCGGCATCTCGATCTGATGGACGTGCTTTCGATGTATCAGCCGCGGGCGACCGCCGGGCTGGACGCGATCGCGCGGCTTTGCGGCTTTCCCGGAAAGCTCGGCATGGACGGCAGCGAAGTACACGCGGCATTCGAGGCAGGCAAGATCGACGAGATCCGCTGTTACTGCGAAACCGACGTGATGAACACGTACCTCGTCTACCTGCGCTTCCAGCTGCTGCGCGGAACTTTGTCGGCCACCCAGTATGCGACCGAGCTATCGTTCGCGCGAGAAAAGCTCGCCGCAACCGGCGCGCGCCATTGGCGCGAGTTCATCGCCGCCTGGGACACAAACTCGCCCGGCACGAGCGGCGGCTAGATCCTCAGTACCGGCAGCGGGGTGAATCTGCCGCCGAGCGGGCCCGTCGACGGGACGTTCCACCAGCGGTCGAGCGCCGTCGCGTAGACGCTGCGAAAATCGATCGAGTATCCGGTGTTGCCGTCGCCGGACAAGCGCTCGAGCGACGGCTGCTCGCCATACAGACCACCCGCGACGCGGCCGCCGAGCACGAAATGTGCGCTGGCGGTGCCGTGATCGGTGCCATTCGACAGATTCTGTTTGGGCCGGCGGCCGAATTCGGCATAGGTGAGCACCAGCGTATCGTCCCAGCGCTTGAGCTCGTCGAGCGCATTCTTAAGCGCGACAATGCCGCCGGCCAGTTCGGCCAGCAAGCGAGCCTGCGTCGGAGCCTGGCCGCTGTGCGTGTCGTAGCCAGTCTGCGTCACGCGGACGACCGCCACGCCCGGTCGATTGGCGACAATCTGGCAGGCGGTCCGGATCACGTTGCCGAACGGGCCCTCCGGGAAGCTTGCCCGGAACGCGTAATCGGATTTGAGGCGCGCCGCCGCCTGCACGATATCGGCTTCCACCTTGAGGATGTGCTGCAAGGCCTTGTTGCGCGCCTGTCCTTCCGCCGTGGCGAAGCGGGCCTGACGAAGGAACTGCTCGGTATTGGCCAGCGCGATCGCGCGCGTGCCGCCGCCTGAAAGCGGCCCCAGATCGGGCGAGCCGACGATCACGCCGTCGGCGGCGAAATCTGCCGGCGTAGGCGCCAGCGCGAATGTGCGCGTCAACCAGCCGTCCTGCAGATACTGGTGACTGCCAGACGCTGTGTCCCAGATCTCGATCGAGCGAAAATGCGACAGGTTGGGCTCCGGGTATCCGACGCCCTGAAGCACGGCGAGCTCGCGAGCGCGCCACAGCGGCAGCAGCGGCTCGAGGGCAGGATGCAGGCCGACGCCATCCGAAAGCTGAATGACCGAGTCGCGCGCAATCGCGAGCTTCGGACGCAATGCGTAATAAGCCGGATCAGCAAACGGAACCAGCGTATTGAGTCCGTCGTTACCGCCTTTGAGCTCGATCAGTATCAGCAGCCGGCGGTAGTCGGCGCCAGCCGGCGCGGCGCCGAACGCAAGGCTGCCGGCAAGCCCCGGCGCCATGCCGGCGATCGGTGCGGTCGCGGCGAGCTTGAGGAAACGGCGTCGATCGATCATTCGGTCCCCTCCGATCGCCTGTTCATTTGAGCTCATAGGCCGCGTCGAGCACCAGCTCGCGCAGCATCGCCAGCGGCTCGCTCGATTGCGGTGGCGTCTGCGGTGCGACCGCGAACAGCAGCCGGACCGCGTCGGTGTTGCGCTTCTGCGCATCGGCCGGGGCTTTCCACTGCGCGAACCACGCCGCGCTGTCGAACTGCACGCTGCGCACACCGCGATCGACAGCGCGCATCAGGCGCGCGCGGCGCGCCTGTTCGGTCTCGTCAGGCGCCGGCCATGGCGTACGGTCCGATATCGTCATCCTGTCACCGGGCATCGACTGCGACATGCCTGAGGCTTCGCCGTCGGCGCGCATCAGCCGGTCGAGAAACTGCTTGCGTGCGAGCAGCCTGCTGCTATTGATCCACGTCTCTTGACCCGGCCAGCCCCTAACGTTCGGCGGCGCGAACAGGGCCTGTCCCATGCCGGCGGCGGCGACCGCAAACGGGATCGTATCGCCCGGATGCATGCCGAATTGGTGCAGCGTACCGACGACCACATCGATCGGCGACTTGACCAGAGTGCCGCGGTTTTCCCGTGCATAAAACGCGTCCGATGTCAGCAGCGCGTACAGCGCGGTCTTGATGTCGTAGCCGGAATCGCGAAAACGCGCGGCAATGCGCTTGACTTCGACGGGATCGGGATCGGGCGAGACGAATTCGCGCCACAGCTTGCGGCTGACGAATTCTCCGGTCGACGGTTGCGCGAGCAGAATATCGATGACGTCGTCGCCGTCGAAATTGCCGGTCCTGCCCAGCACGGTCTTGCTCCCGTAATCGTGCAGGGCGCGGCGGAAGACGAACTCACCGCGTTCCCGGTCGAGGCTCCAGCCGGTAAACGCGCGTGCCGCTTCCTTGACGTCGCTCTCGCCGTAGTTGCCTTCGCCGAGCGTAAAGAGCTCCATCAATTCGCGGGCAAAATTCTCGTTCGGCGCGCCCTTGCGATTCTGTGCGCTGTCCAGGTAGATGATCATCGCCGGATCGCGAGCGACGCCGTGCAGCATCGTGCCGAAGTTGCCGAGCGCTTGCGCGCGGAGCGTCACGTTCTGGCGATACATCAGCTCTGCGAGCTTCACCTTCTGCTGGCTGGACACGAAATGGTTGTGCCAGAACAGCGTCATCCGCTCGGTCAGAGGGGAAGGCGTCGATAGGATTTCCCCGATCCACCAGGCGCGCAGCTCCAGGCCTTCGCGGGCCTGCTGCCGGCGGAACGTCTTGATCTCGTCCTCGGACGCGCCTGCCCCGCGGCGCGGGTACGACAGCGGCCCGGTCGCCACCATCGCTGGCGGCGGCAATGTTAGCGCCGTGGTGCGCGAGGTCGCGAGCAGCGTTCTGGCCGCCTGCTCGCGCGACATGCCGACATAGCGTTCGATCTCGGCTTGCGTGGCGCCGAAGCCTGTGCGGTTGAGCAGGAGCCTCGCGTCGTCGTAATCGAGCGCGCCGGCGATCGCCGCATCGGCTGGGGGTGCGGCAAGCGACAGAACGACTGCGATCGTGGCAAACGAGGTGAGCGGGCGCATGCGTGGCCGAGGCGGTCCGATCGGCAATCAACGGCCCAGTGTAGCGAGCTGTTGACCTTGCGTGCGCCCTCGGTTGTAACAGCCTGTTGCGCGTCGCCGGCGAGCGGGGTCAGAGTCTGATCGTGCCGCGACCGAGCTCCAGCACGCGGCCGGAGACGAAAATTCGACCATCGGCGTCGACGTCGAGGCCGAGCTGACAGGGGCGTCCTACGGCTTCACCCTGGGCGACAGTCAACGACTGAGGCCTTGCGGCGCCGGTCGCCACCAGCCACCCGCCCAGATTCGCGCAGGCGGAACCGGTGCCTGGATCCTCGACCACCGCGCCGTGCTTGGAAAAGAAAAAGCGCGTCGAGACCGAGTGCTCCCCAGCCCGCGACCAGACGTAGGCCATCGCGCGCACGCTGCGTGCGCTGCCGGGCCCGGGCAGATCAAGGCTCGCATGGCGCAGGAGCAACGCGGGGTCCGGTGCGCAGCGGACCACCGCCTCGGTGCTGGTCAGCGGAATCACCAGCTGCTCGCTGCCGGTATCGACCCACAGCGGCGTGGTGCCGAGATCGGCGGTAGTGAGGCCAAGCATTGCGGCCAGCACATCGCGCGGTGCCGCGACCTCGCGCGTTCGCGGCGCTTTGGCTTGGAGCGTCCAGCGATCAGCGCGCGCAGTTACAGGCACGATACCGGCGCGCATCTCCAGGCTCAGCGAATCGCCGCCGCGCAGGCAATCACGGACGACGTGAGCCGTCCCAAGCGTCGGATGGCCGGCGAAGGGCATCTCGAACGATGGGGTAAAGATCCGAACACGGGCGGTTGCGACGGTCGACGGGAGGATGAACGTCGTTTCGGAGAGGTTGAACTGCAGCGCCAGCGCCTGCATCGTCGTCTCGTCGAGGCTTCCGGCATCTTCGAACACTGCGAGCGGATTCCCGCTCAACCTGTCCTCGCGGGCGAATACATTCAGAATTCGAAACCGGTAATCGTTCATCATCGCCCCATCACCGCCATCCTGGAGTCGTTGCTTGCGGCAAGCACATCGGCAGCCAGCGCGGCAAAGCCCGCGGGCGTGGGATCGCGCAAGCCGAACACGGCGCTCGGACGCATGGCCGGGAAATGCCGGGCCATCGAGCGTCCATATAGCGGATCGTAATGCGATTCGAGCAGCTCCCCGATCAGCGCGTCCCAGTCGCCGCTCGCGGCGAACGTTTCCCAACGAGCAAATGCCGCCTTGCCGTGGAATTCGACCAGCGGGCGCAAGCGGTCGAGCAGCAGCGCCGGACTTTGCAGGAAGTGACGGTACTCGGACTTGAGCAGCGCGATGCGTTCCAGCAGCGGCGTGCGCAGGATGATCGTCTCGCCCTCGTGCATGCGATGGAGCAACGCATCGGGCAGCTGGATCGCGCCGATCCGCCGGCTCTCGGCCTCGACGTAAACCGGACGCCGGGGGTCGAGGAGGCCAAGTGCGGCCAGGAGATCGGTTTCGAATTTCTTCTGCGAGGGTTGCGGAGTGCCAGGGACCTGGCCCAGCAGCGAGCCGCGATGCTGTGCAATGCCCTCCAGATCGAGCGTTTGCGCGCCTGCGTCGGCCAGCGCCCCGAGAAGCTGACTCTTGCCGGAACCGGTCAAGGCGCATACGACCCGGAAGCGGTACCGGGCCGGCTGCACCGCGAGCTGCGCGACGACATGGCGTCGGTACGCGCGGTAACCGCCGTCGAGCTGCACGGCGCGCCATCCGACCTCGTTCAGCACATGTGCGACGGCGCGGCTGCGCTGTCCGCCGCGCCAGCAATAGACCAGCGGCTTCCATTCGCGCGGCTGCTCGGCGAATGCCGTCTCCAGCATTTTCGCGATGTTGCGCGCGACCAGCGCCGCACCGAGCCTGCGCGCCTCGAACGGCGAGGCTGCGTGCATGATGCCGATCCGGGCACGCTCGTCGTCGTCGAGCACCGGATGATTGCACGCGCCGGGAATATGATCGTCGGCAAATTCGGCCGGGCTGCGGACGTCGATGCGGTCGGGGTGCGCGGGCAGTGCGTCGACGTCGACGCGGCTGCCCGGGTAAAGCACGGCGCTCATGCGGCTTTAGCCGAAAGCAGCGGGGCGAGCGACGGCCAGACGTTGTCCAGCATCTTTGCCTGCGCGCCGGCCAGCGGATGGATGCGATCGGGCTGGAACATCGAGTCGTTTTCGGCGAATCCGTCGAACAGGAACGGCACCAGCGCGGCCTTGCGCGCGCGGGCAACCTCGCCGTAGGTCGCTGCGAAGCGCTCGCCATAAGCCGCGCCGTAATTCGGCGGAACGCGGATGCCGATCAGCAGCACGCGCGAGCCGGCCTTCTGCGCCGCCGACGTCATTGCGTCGAGATTGTCGCGCATCGCGTCGAGGCTCCCGCCGCGCAATCCGTCGTTGCCGCCGAGCTCGATGATCGTAATCGCCGGACGGTGCTGCGCCAGCAGCGCGCCGAGCCGCGCGCGACCGCCGGCAGTGGTATCGCCGCTGATGCTTGCATTGACGACGCGATAGCCTAGATGCTGCGCGTCCACCCGCTGCTGCAAGAGGGTTGCCCAGCCGGAGCCGATCGGCAATCCGTAACCGGCCGAGATGCTGTCGCCGACCAGCAGGATGACCGGCGACGCCCGCTGTGCCGACGCAAGCATGGCTGCGGCGAAAAGCGCCGAGCATGCCACGATGGCGAGCGTACGCACGAACATCGAGTGGAAACGTGGAGTCACGGCGCATTGTAGAGCCATGGGCGGGCGGCGCCAAAGGGCGCTGAGGCGGCAAGGTAGAATGCCGGCAACGACCGATGAATCCGACGCGCAACGCCTACGCTCTCCCGCCTTCCACGTTCACGATCGAAGCGTTGACAAAGCGCGCGCCGCCGAAGCGGATGAGCGAGGCCGATGGCTGATCCGGTCATTCGCGCCGTCGGGCTGTCCAAACTGGTGATCAGCGGCGAGGCGCCACTCAAGATCCTGGACGATGTGAGCTTCGACATCGCCGCCGGCGAAAGCGTCGCGATCGTCGGCGCGTCGGGCTCGGGCAAGACGACGCTGCTGGGATTGCTTGCGGGGCTCGACCGTCCAACGACCGGCGAAGTGTGGCTCGGCAACACGGCGCTGAACGGCCTGTCCGAAGACGCGCGCGCGGCGCTGCGCCAGCGCTGGGTCGGCTTTGTCTTTCAGTCGTTCCAGTTGCTGCCCGCGCTGACCGCGCTGGAAAACGTCATGCTGCCGCTGGAGCTGGCCGGCGCGAGCGACGCAGGCGCGCGGGCTCGCGAGTGGCTCGCCCGGGTCGGGCTCGCGGCCCGCGTCACGCACTATCCGAAGCAGCTGTCGGGCGGCGAGCAGCAGCGCGTGGCGATTGCGCGCGCGTTTTCCGGCGACCCGGAGGTGCTGATGGCCGATGAGCCGACCGGTAACCTGGACGGCGCGACCGGCAGCGAAGTCGCCGAGCTGATGTTCCGCCTGAACCGCGAGCGCAGCACGACCTTGCTGCTGGTCACGCACGAAGTCACTCTCGCCGCGCGCTGTGCCCGACGATTGTCGCTGGCGACCGGGCGCCTGGTCGGCGACGAGCGAAGCAGCCTCGGCGGAGCGACCGCCGCATGAAGACGCCAGACACCGTGCGACTGGCCTGGCGGTTGTTGTCGCGCGACTGGCGCGCCGGCGAGCTGCGCGTCCTGATCGCCGCGCTGGTCCTCGCGGTGGCGAGTGTCGGCACCGTGGGCTTTTTCACCGATCGAGTCAAAGGTGCGCTGACGCGGCAGGCGAATCTGCTGCTCGGCGCCGACCTGTTGCTTTCCGGCGACCGTCCGTTGCCCGACGAGTTCATGCGCGAGGCGCGATTGCGCGGGCTCGCGGCGGTGCCGGCGATCAAGTTCAACAGCATGGTGCAAGCGGCAGGAGGTCCGGGCGCTGCGGTGCTGGCCGATGTCAAGGCCGTCACAGCCGGCTATCCGCTGCGCGGCGCGATCCTGCTGGTCGACCCGGGGAATGCGGCGGGCAAAGTTGCGCCAGGCGTGCCACCGCCGGGCGAAGTCTGGATAGACAGCCGGCTTGCGGCGCGTCTGGTCGTGCAGCAAGGCTCGAAGCTCGCCGTCGGCGAATCGACGCTGACCGTCGGCGCGATCGTGCAGCAGGATCCCGAGGTGACCAGCGGCCTGCTCGCGCTCGGGCCCCGCCTGATGATGAACCTGGACGACGTCGCGGCGACGCGCCTGTTGCAGCCGGGCAATCGCGCCTCGTACCGGCTGCTGGTTGCCGGCGACGCGATCAATGCCTTCCGCGACTGGGCGCAGGCGCATCTCGATCGCGGACAGCGGCTGGAATCGATCCGCGACTTGCGGCCCGAAGTACGGCAGACGCTCGAGCGCGCTGAACAGTATCTCGGGCTCGCGGCACTGGTTGCGGTCATGCTCGCCGCGGTTGCCATCGCGCTCGCCGCATCGCGCTATCTGCGCCGCCATCTGGACGCTGCCGCGATGATGCGCTGCCTCGGCGCGCCCCAACGGCAGATCCTGTCGCTGTTCGCGTTGCAATTCCTGGTGCTGGGCGTGGGAGCCAGCATTGCCGGCTGCGCGCTGGCGCTCGGTGGCCAGCAACTGCTGATCGTTCTACTGGGCGGCATCGTCAGCGCAGACCTGCCGCCGCCGAGCGCGTGGCCGGCATTCGCCGCCGCAGCGAGCGGTCTCGCCGTGCTCTTCGGCTTTGCGCTGCCGCCGCTGTTCGCGCTCTCGCGGGTTCCCCCGCTGCGCGTGCTGCGCCGCGATCTGGGACTTCCCCGCGCAGGCGGCTGGCTCGCCTACGCGCTAGGCGCGGCGACGATCGCGCTGCTGATCGGTTGGCAGGCGCAAGATGCGACCACCGGAGCGATCATGATCGGCGGCACCGCCGCGCTGCTCGCGGTCGCCGGCGCGGTCGCGTGGGCACTTATCGCACTGTTGCGTCTGTTGCCGCAACGCGGGTACAGCTGGCGGTACGGCCTGGCCAATCTGCGCCGCCGGCCGCTGGCTTCGAGTCTGCAGATCGGCGCGCTGGGGCTAGGGCTGATGGCGCTGTTGCTGCTGACGCTGGTTCGCGGCGACTTGATGCGCAACTGGCGCGCGAGCCTGCCGGCCGATGCGCCCAACGTGTTCCTGATCAACATCCTGCCCGACCAGATCGAAGGCATGCACGCGCTGCTCGAGCGAGAGCTCAAAGCCGACGTGCCGCTCTATCCGATGGTGCGCGGCCGACTGGTCGCGGTCAACGACGTGCCCGTCGATTCGACGCGCCTGACCGACGCGCGCGCACGCCGGCTCGCCGAGCGCGAATTCAACCTGTCGTGGATGCAGGAGCTGCCGCGCAGCAATCGCGTCGTCGCCGGGCAATGGTGGAAAGCCGGCGAGACCGGCGTCATATCGCTCGAGGACGGCATCGCCGAAACGCTGGGCGTAAAGCTGGGCGACGTGCTCACCTACGACATCGTCGGCACGCGCGTCAGCGCGCGCGTGGCGAACCTGCGCAAGGTCGACTGGGACAGCTTTCGAGTCAATTTCTTCGCGCTCTACCCGCCGGGCATGCTCGACGGTCTGCCGACGACCTACATCGCCGCAACCCGCGCGCCGGACAACCCCGCGTGGCTCAACGGACTGCTGGCGCAGTATCCGAATGTGCTCGCGATCGACGTCGGCGAGTTGCTGCATCAGGTCGGCGCCATCGTCGAGCAGGTCGCGCGCGCCGTGGAATTCGTGTTTCTGTTCACGCTGGCGGGCGGCGTGCTGGTGCTCGAAGCGGCGATCGCGGCGACGCAGGACGAGCGCCTGTACGACGCCGCCGTGCTGCGCACCCTCGGCGCAAGCCGTCGGCAGTTGACCGCGGCGCAGCTCGCCGAATTTCTGGCGCTGGGGACGTTGGCGGGCCTGGTCGCGGCGGGCGGGGCGACGGCGACCGCCTACGTGCTGGCCGATCGGGTGTTTCACATCCCGTTCGGGTGGAACCCGTGGCTATGGGCGATCGGCATCGTCGGCGGCGCGCTGGGCGTGGCCGCCGCCGGCTGGATCGGCACCCGCCGCACCTTGCGCCAGCCGCCGCTCACCCTGCTGCGCCAATTCGGCTAGCGGCCATAAGCCAAACCGGTGCGGAACCAATAGGCGGTCGCAGCTTTCAAAATGAGAACGATTCGCGTTACCATACGCGGTCGATTCCGATTGACCATCCGAGCTTAGCCCGATGCTGCGCAGCGATCATGGGTAATGCCCTCTTCATCATCTGGCGCGAATCGGCCGAGGCGATGCTGGTCGTCGGCATCCTTTACGCGTGGCTGCGCAAGCATCCGGACGTCAAGCGCGGGATGCGCTATCTGTGGGCAGGCGTCGGAGCCGGGCTCGCGCTGGCGCTGGCGCTCGCCGCGGTGATGCTGGGCATCGCCAGGACCTTGTCCGACCAGGGCCTCGAATACTTCCAGACGGCGATGATGCTGATCGCCGCCGGACTGATCGTGCAAATGGTCTTCTGGATGCGCCGGCACGGCCGGACGTTCAAGCGCGAGCTCGAGCACAACATGCAGAAAAACGCGTCGGCGGCGAACTGGTGGGGCCTGTTGCTCGTCGTCGCGCTGGCGGTCGGACGCGAAAGCGCCGAGACCGTCGTATTCCTCTACGGCCTGGGCACGCAATACGCGAGCGTCTGGAGCTTTATCGGCATCCTGGTGCTGGGCCTGGGCGCCGCGCTGGCGACGTTCTGGGTCTTGCAGCAAGGCGGCAGGATCGTATCGTGGCGCACATTCTTTCGCGTCAGCGAAATCCTGCTGCTGCTGCTTGCCGGCGCGCTTCTGGTCGGCGCCGTCGAGAAACTGATTTCGTTCGATCTGCTGCCGTCGCTGGTCGATACGCTCTGGGATACGTCGGCCGTGCTCGATGACGGCAGCCGCGTTGGCAGCCTCTTCGCCGCGTTCACCGGCTATCGCGCTCATCCTTCGCTGCTGGTGCTGCTGGTACTGGCGGCCTACTGGGCGGGCGTCGTCGGGATGCTGCGGCGCGTCTCGCGCTAGAAACAGTCCGCCCTCGATCGTCTTTAGCGGCCGGCGAAGACATCCTCGCGGCGCAAGAGTCGCGCCGCCGCCAGCAGCGCGACGATCGTCAACAGCACCGGCAGCGTCGCGCTCTGCACCCAGTCGGGGAACGCGATCGCATCGCCACGCAGAGCGCGGGTAAGTAGCGTGTACTGGCTGGAGACCGGAACCCACAGCAGCCACGCCGGTTCCTTTTTCTGCAGGAAGAGCTGCACGACCGGGACCATGCTGACGACGAAGACCAGCGCCGAGACATTGCTCTGTGCCTCCTTCAGCGTACGGCCGCGCAGGCCGACGTACAGCAATACGGCGGGCAGCAGCATCACCAGCGGAAGCAAAATCGCCACAAAGCGCACGAGCTCGGGGCTGCCGAAAAGAAACGGCACTCCGATCGCAGGCAGCGGCGCGAAATTCAGCGTCAGGTAGAACCCCGCCAGGGTCAGCAGCACGACCAGCAAGTCGAAGACGCCGATCGCCAGCCACTTGCCGACGGCAAGCTGCGAAGTCGAAAGCGGCGTCGCGAGCAGCGGCTCGAGCGAGCCGCGCTCGCGCTCGCCCGCGGTCGCGTCGAGCGCGACGGCGACGCTGCCCATCAACGAGGCGAACAGTCCGTAGTAGGCGACCAGGAACAGGATCAGCGCGCCGCTCTGCTGCGGCGTCGCGAGGTCGACGCCTTGCGCGTCGAGCGGGGAAGCGACCTGCGGCGCGATGCCGCGGAGCAGCAGCCGCTGCGTTCCCCACTGGCGGTTGTACGCGCGCAGCAGCGATTCGGCCGAGTCGATCGCGGCGCGCGCTCGATCGCGCGAACGGTCGTAGGTCAGCCTGACGGTCGCCGGCCTGCCCGCGGCGACGTCTCGTTCGAATTCCGCATCGATCGAGAGCACGACGTCGAGATCGCCATTTCTGATCCTCGCCTCGTAGTCGGCCGGCGCGGCCACGATGGCAACCTGCTGCCGCTCGAGAAATGCAATCAGCGCCGGCGCGTTGCCTGCGCCATCGACCGGGAGCTTGAGCTCGCGCGCTTTTTCCGCCTGGTTCGCGGCCATGTTGAGAATCAGCGCGAGGAAGACCGGCCCGGCGGCAGTCGCCATCAACAGCGTGAGCAGCATCGTGCGCCGGTCGCGCAAGACATCGGTCAGCTCCTTGCCGCCGACGGTGAAGATACGCTTGATCGGCGTCATGCGATTCTTTTGCAGCGCGTTCATGCCGCAAGCCCTTCGGCGGATCCCAGCAGGCTGACAAATGCGTCCTCCAGCGAAGGTTCTCCGGTGCGCGCCAAAAGCTCGGCGCCGGTGCCGGCGGCCTGCACCCGGCCATGGCCGAGGATGACAATGCGATCGCACAGCAGCGCGACTTCCTGCATGACGTGGGTCGAGATGAGGATGCACTTGCCGGCCGTACGCAGATCGCGCAGCTGCTCGCGCAGGCCGCGGATGCTCATGACGTCGAGGCCGCTGGTCGGTTCGTCAAGCATGATGGTTGCGGGATCGTGCACCAGCGCGCGGGCGATCGCGACCTTCATTTTCTCGCCCTGGGAGAAACCCTGCGTGCGCCGATCGGCGAGCGCTGCCAGCCCGAGCTGCCCTAGCAGCGCGTCGACGCGCGCCTCCAGCGCGGTGCCGCCGAGTCCGTGCAATCTGCCGTAGTAGCGCACGTTTTCGCGCGCGGTCAGCCGCGCATAGAGCCCGCGGGCGTCGGACAATACGCCGATGCGCTCGCGGACGCGCGCGCGTTCGCGCACGACGTCGAGGCCGTCGACCGACGCAACACCCGAGTCGGGTGGAATCAGGGTCGCGAGCATGCGCAGCACCGTCGTCTTGCCGGCGCCGTTCGGCCCCAGCAGGCCGGTAATCGCGCCGTCGTCGGCCACGAACGTCGCGCCGTCAACGGCGCGAATTTCCCTTCGTCTGCCGAACGCCTTGACCAGCCCTTCGATGACGATCATCGCGCTTCCAGCACCGACGAGTACAGCGGCGGCCGCGCGCTGGCCGAGAAATGGCCGAGGCACGACGACGGTAGCGTGGCGAAGCCTGCATCCTCCACGAATTTTTCAATCAGGCGCGGTGCGCAGGCATGCGGCGACACGATATGGCCGTAGCCGGTCGCGACGATGTGGCGGCTGTGCGACAAGGTCCTGGCGACTTCCTCGCCCGCGCCTGGGGGCGTGACCGGATCGAGACCGCCCGACAGGATCAGCACCGGCTTGTCGCTGACGACCGGAGCGTAGAAATCCGCCGGCACCGGCGGCCGGGGCCAGCCGTCGCAGGCGGCGAGATCGCGCCGGACGAGCTCCGGTGCGCGCAGCCGTGCCAGCATGCGATTCGTCTCCGCGGCATTGATGCGCGGCGCATCCTCGGCGCAGCTGACCGCGAAATGCAGCGCGAGATTCACCGTCTTCGCCACATCGTCGTTCAACAGCATTGCGGCCGCAATCAGCGGCGCGTAGTCGCCGGCTTCGGCGCGCGCGAGCAGGGCGGGAATCAGGCTCGCCGACTCCGGCGCATAGACCAGTCCCTGCAACGCACCGATGACCATGTCGAACGACGGCTTGAACATCCGCTGCGCGCCGGTGCGCGGATCGGCCACGGTGATGGTGCGCGCGCGGGCGAGATCGGCGCGAATGCGCGCTAGCGTCGCCTCGACGTCGGGATACGCCTGTCTGCACGCCGGACTTGCCCCGCATGCGGCGATGACCTGGTCGAGCGCCGCGTCGCGCGAAAGCCAGGGATCGAAGCCGATCCGCATTGCGGGCGGCGCGGCGCCGTCGAGGACGACGCTGCGCACATGCTGCGGATACCGGCGCAGATATTCCTGCGCGACGCGGGTTCCGTACGACCCGCCCCAGAGATTGATCCTGTCGTAACCGAGCGCAATCCGGACCGCGTCGATGTCGGCCACGACGGCTGACGTCGTGTACTGCGCCGGGTCCGCGTCGCCGCTGGCGCGCAATTCGCCGATGCAGCGCTGCGCCGCGATGGCGATCGTTTGTTCTTCAGCCATCTCGTCGAAGGCATCGCGCGGGGCGAGGGCGGCGCACCGCAACGGCGCTGATTTGCCGGTGCCGCGCGGATCGATCAGCACGATGTCGCGGTTGCGGCGCACGCCGCCTAGCGCGCCGGCGAGAGGCGCGAGCGCGTCCGACGATTGGCCCGGTCCTCCGGGCAGCATGATCAGCGGATCGGGTTGCGGCGAAAGCGTGGCCGCCGGCAGGACGACGACGGCGATCGCCAGAGCGGGCCCCGCCGGCTGGCCGCGGTTTTCCGGAACCTCGACCTTGCCGCACTGCGCGGCGGTGGCGAGCTTCGGCACCCGGCATTCGGTCAGCGCGATCTGTCGGACCGGAGCCTTGCTGCCGCATGCGGTGACGAGGGCCAGGCAGGCGCCAAGCGCCGCGGCGCTGGCGATCGTCCGGACGCATGTCATTGCGCGCCCGGCGGCGTTGGGCCAATGCGGCATGCGCGAATTCTAGCAGAGCAGTGACGCGCTATAACGCGTGTGGACACGCACGATCGCGCTTCCTATACTGCAGCGTCACCTCACGCGACTCATCGCCATGCCGCATCAGCTCGAACCGGGCATCGTCACCGACTTGCGGGATCGCCTGACGTACACCGGCTATCTTTGCCTCGACACGCTGCTCGGCGCACAGAAGCCGCTGTCCGGCTCGGCATCGGCGCCGGCGCGCCACGACGAAATGATGTTCATCATCCAGCATCAGACGTCGGAATTGTGGATGAAGCTGATGATCCACGAGCTCGAGGCGGCGATACGCTTCGTTCGGGCCGACCAGCTCGATTCCTGCTTCAAGATACTGGCGCGCGTCAAGCTGATCCAGAAGCAGCTGTTCGAGCAGTGGGCAGTGCTGGAAACGCTGACGCCTTCGGAGTACGAGGCATTCCGGCCGGCGCTCGGCAGCGCATCGGGCTTTCAGTCGCCGCAATACCGGGCGATCGAGTTCCTGCTCGGCAACAAGGACCGCGCACGGGCCGACATATTCAGCTACGACGCGGCGACCCATGCCGGATTGATCGGCTTGCTCGAGGCGCCGTCACTCTACGACGAATTCCTGCGGCACCTGTCGCGGCGCGGATTGCCGGTGCCGCCGGCCTGCGTCGAGCGCGACTGGTCGTTCCCGCACCAGCGCAACGCAGCGCTGGTCGAGGTGTTCAAGACGATTTACGAGAACCCGCAGCAGTACTGGGACGCGTACGAAATGGCGGAAAAACTGGTCGACGTCGACGAGGCCTTTGCGCTCTGGCGCTTCCGTCATATGAAGACCGTCGAGCGCATCATCGGCTACAAGACGGGCACCGGAGGATCCAGCGGCGTCGCATTCTTGCGGCGCGTGCTCGAGCATACGTTTTTTCCCGAACTGATCGACGTGCGCACAGCGATCGGCGCGCCATGAGGGCCGACGGGCCGCCCCAAGGCGCGAATTCTGCCCTCCAGGGGCAGCGCCGCGGCAGCTTTGGCCAACCCGGCCGCAAGCATGGGGAGATCGCATGAGCCCGCGCGCCGATACCGCGGCCACCATTGCGGCGGCGATCGCCGCGATGGGTTCCGGTCCGCTGACCGAGGAAGGCATCGCACGCCACGTCGCGCCGCTGTTCTCGCGCGTGCTGCACCCCGATCGGCCGGTCTATCTCGCCAACCATTCGCTGGGCCGGCCTCTCGACGCGACGGCAGACGATGTCGCCGAAGCCGTCGGGCTCTGGCAGTCGCGGCTGGGCAACGCGTGGGACGCGTGGCTGGCCGAGATCGCCGCCTATCGGGCGCGGCTCGCCGCGCTGATGCACGCGCCACGCGCCGACTGCGTGGTGCCGAAGACCAGCGCGGGGCAGGGCCTGCGCGCCATCCTGAACAGCTACGATCGTCCGCCGCGCGTGGTGGCAACCCGCGGCGAATTCGATTCGATCGATCTGATCCTGAGGCAATACGCGCTTCGCAAGCGCATCGAGCTCCGGTTCGTCGAGGCCCGCGCCGACGGAATGTTCGAAGCCGACGAGCTTCTCGCGGCGATCCGCGACGTCGATCTGGTCGTCGTATCGCAGGTGCTGTTCAACACCGGCCAGGTGCTGCCGGCGTTGCCTGCGCTTATCGAGGCGGCGCACTCCGGCGGCGCGCGCGTGCTGCTCGACGTCTATCATTCGCTTGGCGTGCTGCCGGTCGACATCGGCGCGCTCGATGCCGATTTCGCGATTGGCGGCAGCTACAAGTATTTGCGCGGCGGACCGGGCGCCGGATACATGTATCTGCATCCGCGGCATCTGGACGCCGGCTTCAGCACGCTGGACATCGGCTGGTTCGCCAAGAAGAACAAGTTCGACTATGTTCGCCCCGATCCGCCCGAATTCGCCGCCGGTGGCGACGCGCTGCTGGAATCGACGCCGCCGGTGCTGACCTGCTACCAGGCGCGCGCCGGACAGCTGTTCACGGCGGCGGTCGGCGTAGCGCGGCTGCGCGAATATTCGCTGGCGCAGCAGCGCATCCTGATCGGGCACTTGAGCGAGAGCCGCGTTCGCGGGGAAGGCGGCTCCGACGATCGCGGCGCGTTTGTCGTCGTGCGCAGCGGACAAGCTCGCGCGTGGGCCCGTGAGCTCGAGCGCCGCGGCGTGCTGGTCGACTCGCGCGGAGACCTCCTTCGGCTTTGCCCCGACCTGCTGTCGACCAAAGCGGAGCTCGCCTTCGCCGCCCAGTGTCTGCGAGACATCGCGGCGCGGTAGCGCTTGCCGCGGCCGGTCAAGCCTATTCGTCGAACGCCGAGAAAATACCCGCGCCGGGCGGGGCGTCCTTGCGGGCGTTATCGAGCGTGGGCTTGATTCGCGCCGCATCGGCAAAGAAGGCCTCTTCGCTTTGCGGCGCCGCGAGTCGCAGCGCCGGCGGCTTCAGATGCCGCACGTACGACTGTTGGCCAAAGCGCGAACGCATTTCCGCCTGCGCAACCGACTGCGTCGCGATGGCCACGGCGGTGAGTGCGGCCAGCGTCGCCGCCTTGGCCTTGAGCCGACTCGGTCCGATCTCGCGCAGATGGAAAAAGCACAGCGTTGCGAACAGCAGCCAGTTGGCGACATAGCTGTAATCGGCAAGCCAGCGCCACGACAGCGAGAATGCGGCATAGTCGACGAACTCGCCAAACAGCGCAAACCCGAGCACGCCGAGCAGAGCGATGCGCAGGTGCCGGTCGAAGCGCGCGTGCCCGGTAAAGATGCGCGACAGGATCGCCCAGGCGGTCGTCCACACGAGCAGCAGCACCGCGACAATCAGCGGCGGGAGCAGATAGTAGGCGGTCTTAGGCTCCGACGTCTCGGCCAGCCACAGGCTGACAAGCTCGAGTCCGAGCAGAGCGGCCGCCAGCCACAGCACTGTCGGCAGGACGCGCATCGGCGTCGCGAGACGGCGCTCCGGCGGAACCGCGTAACTCGCCCCGCGCACGCGGAGGTAGGTGCGGCCAATCCGGATCGGACGGTCGCCATCGAGCACCAGGCGCGTCGAACGCTTGTCGCTGTCGCCCTCGAAAAGGCCGTTGGCGCTGCCCAGGTCCTCGGCGATCAGCGCTCCGCCCTCGTCGCGAAGGATGCGCAGATGGTGCGCGGCGACTGCCGGATCGTCGATGACGACATCGTTGTCGTAGGCGCGCCCGACGGTGGTCGCCGAGGCGTCGCTGCGATACCGCGCGACGACATCACGATGCCGCGAAAGTACCTCGACCGAGATCATTTCGCCCACGAGACGGCTCCGAGGAAGCGTTTCGCCAGCGCGATCGCATTGCCGTAGGTGACCCCCTGCATCGACAGGCGCGAAATCAACGCTTCGCGGCTGCGGTCCTGGGTGACGGCGATCACCGAGACATCGTAGAGGTCCTCGAATTCGCGATAGGCGCGCGCACACCATACGGCCCTCAACATCGGGTGCGCGCCGTCCGCCGCGGCCTCGATGAAATCCTCGTGGCACTGCTGCGCCGTAAGCCGCTTGGGCGAGCGCGCGCCGGTGCCGAACCACGAAGGCTGGTATTGCCGCGACAGGAACGTGCTGAACTGAAATGCATTCAGGTCGATGCTGCGCACGTATGAATGCGCGAGGTCGACCTGACCGGTCTGCAGGTCTCCGGCGATGAACAGCGACGTCTGCATGCTGCAATTGGTCGTGCTCGCCAGCGCACGAGGCTTTGGCAGAACGTCGGCGTTGGTGCGCGCCCAGCAGGTGAACCAGGGCGCATTGCTTTCCGGCGCAACGTAGGGGCCGAATCCGCTGGTTCGGAATCCCTGCTCGCCCAGCGCCTGGTACAGCCCGGCCTGCCAGACGCCGAGCTGACGCCCGATTTCCTTGCGGCTGTCGGCTGTCGTCAGCGGTGGCGAACTGCGCGCGCGATCGACCAGCGCCTTGGCGAACCGCGCCGGCACGAGGAAGCTCACCAGCTCTCCGCCGATGTGCTTGGCCACGTTGATGCCGACGATTTCGCCGTCGGTGGTCACGACCGGGCCGCCGCTCATGCCCGGGTTGATCGCTCCGGAAAAGTGGATCCGCTCGTTATAGCTGCGCTCGACCAGGCCGTTGTAAGTTCCGTCGACGATGGTGAAGCCCAGATCCAGCGGATTCCCCATCGAATAGATGCGCTGGCCCTTCGGCATCTCGCCTTCGAGCGCTCGGGCATTGAAGGCAAAGAATTCGCGGCTCTGGTTGTCTTCGCGCGGCTCCAGTTGCACGACCGCGAGATCGTTGACGACGTCGATGGCGCGCAGCTTGACGGCACCATGCGAGCCGTCGGGGGCGGCATACTCGAGACGGTAGGTCGCCGGCTCCAGTGCGTATTGCGAGACGACATGGTAATTGGTGACCGCCAGGCCGTCGGCGCTGATCAGGAATCCGGAGCCAAGCGACGCCTGCCGTCCGGCGGAGTCCAGCAGCGTCCGAATTTGCAGCAATCGAGGCCGCGCGCTGGCATACACGCGGTCGGCGGTAGATGACTGCCCGTCGATCCCATTCTGCGCGCCGTCGGGTTGCGCGATCGCGGCGGAGCAGCACGCGAGCGCCGAAAGGGCAGCCCAGGCCGAATGCCGCAACGACGAGAGGATCCTGGCCACGGCGCTCGCGCTATCCCTTGCGAGTAACGATCGTGACCAGCGCGATCAGGACGAAGATAAAAATGGCCGCGCCCAGCAGGCCGGCGACGACGACGTGCAGCGGCTTGATCGTCACCATGTCGCGCTCACCCGCGGCCTTGCGGCGAACCCCGAAAAAGCTCCAGAAGACCGCGCCGATGACCTGCATGAATCCCGCCTCGCGGCTGGCGCCGGGTTGCTGTTGCGGGGATGGCGGCAGGACGGGGTCCGGCATGATCTTCGATCGGGCGGACGCGACGGCGAAGCCTAACACAGCCCCCGGGACCCGCATCCGGCGGCCTCGTCTGACCGTATATGGCCGGTACAGCGCTTCCCGCGCTGCCACGACGGTAGAGGAGAAAAGATGAACGCAAAATTGCACAAGCTGGGGGCCCTGCTGGGCATGGTCCTGCTGCTCGGCGCCTGCCAGAACATGGGCATGATGCCGACGCAGCAGAAGTCGCTGTACGATCGCCTTGGCGGCAAGGATGCGATCGTGGCCGTGGTCGACGATTTCGTCGGCAACGTCGCGGCCGACAATCGCATCAACCGTTATTTCGCCAAGACCGACATCCCCCGGCTGAAGCGGAACCTGGTCGACCAGATCTGCGCCGGCACCGGCGGCCCCTGCAGCTATACCGGCCGCGACATGAAGACTGCGCACGCCGGCATGGGCGTCACCAACGCGGACTTCGACGCGCTGGTCGGCGACCTGGTCAAGACGCTGGACAAGTTCAAAGTCCCCGAGAAGGAAAAAGGCGAACTTTTGGGCATCCTCGGACCGATGCGCCCGTCTATCGTCGGCCAGTAAGACCTGTTGCGGAGCGCCCCGGACCGAGCGACTCGGCCGGGGCGTAATGGCGCGCGCAAAACGCGCCGAATCAACTGCCTGAACCGGCCAAACGCCTTGAAATACCGGGCAATCTTCCCCATGTTCCCCTTAGGCTCATTGCCGCAAGGGCGGGATCATGCGTTTCGACAAATTCACCACCAAGCTGCAACAGGCTCTGGCGGACGCGCAGAGCCTGGCGCTCTCCAACGACAACGGCTTTGTCGAGCCGGCGCACCTGCTCGCGAGCCTGCTTAACCAGGAGGACGGTGGCACCGCCTCGCTGCTCTCACGCGCCGGCGTCAACGTTCCGGCGCTCAAGGCCGCAACCGAAAAGGCGATCGCCCGGCTGCCGAAGGTCGAAGGGCAGGGCGGCGAGATCAGCGTTTCGCGCGACCTCGGCAACCTGCTCAACCTGACCGACAAGATTGCCAGCAAGCGCAGCGATCAGTTCATCGCCAGCGAATTGTTCCTGCTGGCGCTGGCCGACGACAAAGGCGAGACGGGAAGGCTCCTCAAGGAGCACGGGCTGACCAAGAAAGCCCTCGAAGCCGCGATTGAAGCGGTGCGCGGGGGTGCCTCCGTCGATACGCAGGAAGCCGAAGGTCAGCGCGAGGCGCTGAAGAAGTACACGATCGATCTCACCGAGCGCGCGCGCCAGGGCAAGCTCGACCCGGTCATAGGGCGCGACGACGAGATCCGGCGTACGATCCAGATCCTGCAGCGGCGGACCAAGAACAACCCGGTGCTGATCGGCGAGCCGGGTGTGGGCAAGACCGCGATCGTCGAAGGGCTCGCGCAGCGCATCGTCAACGGCGAAGTGCCGGAGACGCTCAAGAACAAGCGCGTGCTCTCGCTCGACATGGCGGCCTTGCTCGCCGGCGCCAAATATCGCGGCGAATTCGAGGAACGGCTCAAAGCCGTGCTCAAGGACATCGCAGCCGACGAAGGCCGCACGATCGTCTTCATCGACGAACTGCACACGATGGTCGGCGCCGGCAAGGCCGAAGGCGCGATCGACGCCGGCAACATGCTCAAGCCCGCGCTGGCCCGAGGCGAGCTGCATTGCGTCGGCGCTACCACGCTCGACGAATACCGCAAATACATCGAAAAGGACGCCGCGCTCGAGCGGCGCTTCCAGAAGGTGCTGGTCGACGAGCCTTCGGTCGAGAGCACGATCGCCATCCTGCGCGGACTGCAGGAGCGATACGAGATCCATCACGGCGTCGAGATCACCGATCCGGCGATCGTCGCCGCCGCCGAGCTGTCGCACCGCTACATCACCGACCGTTTCCTGCCCGACAAGGCTATCGACCTGATCGACGAGGCCGCGGCGCGCATCAAGATGGAGATCGATTCCAAGCCGGAAGTGATGGACCGCCTCGACCGCCGCCTGATCCAGCTCAAGATCGAGCGCGAGGCGGTCAAGAAGGAAAAGGACGAGGCGTCGAAAAAGCGCCTGGCGATGATCGAAGAGGAGATCGCGCGGCTCGAGCGCGAGTACGCCGATCTCGACGAAGTCTGGCAGGCGGAAAAAGCCCAGGTTGTCGGCACGCAGCACATCAAGGAAGAGATCGACAAGGTCAAGCTGCAGATGGAGGAGGCCAAGCGCAAGGGCGACTGGCAAGCGGTCTCCGAGCTGCAGTACGGCAAGCTGCCGCAACTCGAGGCGCAGCTGAAAAAGGCCGACAGCAAGCTCGCCAGCGAGCAGGGTGCCAAGCCGCGGCTGCTGCGCACGCAGGTGGGTGCGGAAGAGATCGCCGAAGTGGTATCGCGCTCGACCGGTATTCCGGTATCCAAGATGCTGCAGGGAGAGCGCGAAAAGCTGCTGCACATGGAAGACGCGCTGCACCGGCGCGTCGTCGGGCAGGATGAGGCGGTTCGCCTGGTCTCCGACGCGATCCGCCGGTCGCGCTCGGGGCTGTCCGACCCCAATCGACCGTACGGATCGTTTCTGTTCCTGGGCCCCACCGGCGTCGGCAAGACCGAGCTGTGCAAGGCGCTCGCCGGCTTCCTGTTCGATTCCGAACAGTTCCTGATCCGCATCGACATGTCGGAATTCATGGAAAAGCATTCGGTCGCCCGGCTGATCGGCGCACCGCCCGGCTATGTCGGCTACGAGGAAGGCGGTTATCTGACCGAGGCCGTTCGGCGCAAGCCCTACAGCGTGATCCTGCTGGACGAGGTAGAGAAGGCGCATCCGGACGTGTTCAATGTGCTGCTCCAGGTGCTCGACGACGGACGCATGACCGACGGCCAGGGGCGCACGGTCGACTTCAAGAACACGGTGATCGTGATGACGTCGAACCTGGGCTCGCAGATGATCCAGCAGATGTCGGGCGACGACTATGGCGTCATCAAGCTCGCCGTGATGGCCGAGGTCAAGACGCATTTCCGGCCCGAATTCGTCAATCGCATCGACGAGATCGTCGTCTTTCACGCACTAAGCGAAAAGGACATCGAATCGATCGCCAGGATCCAGTTGCAATCGCTCGAGTCGCGGCTGGCGAAGATGGACATCCGGCTGGACGTCAGTCCGGCGGCGCTGTCCGCGGTTGCGCAGGAGGGCTTCGATCCGGTCTACGGCGCGCGGCCGCTGAAGCGGGCGATTCAGCAGCAGATCGAAAACCCGCTGGCGACCGAAATCCTCAAGGGGAATTTCGCTCCCGGCGAAACCGTGCACGTCGCGGCAAAGGGCGGCAAGCTGAGCTTCGTCAAGCGCTGACCGGGCGCGGACGCAGCGCCAGGTCAGCGCGGACGGTCAGTAGTACGGGGCGATGCGCTGCGCCTGACGGAATGTCCAGCGCGCCGTCACCCGTGCCAGGAATCGCGCGAGCCATGTGACGGCGCGGCTGGCAGGCGTGACCTCGGAGCGCAGGCGGAAGCGCGAGTCCTCTTCGGCGGCGATCACTGTGCGGCCGGTTCGGTCGATCTCGAAGCTCATGCCGGGCAGCAGCACGATGTCCCGCGGATCGCGCTCCATCGTCACCCACAGGCACCCAGTGTCGACCGTGATCGTCGTTCCTTCGGCGTTGTTCAATATCAGCGACTCGCGCTGCGGCAAGTACGCGCGGCGGCCGCGTTGGGGGGTAGACGGATCGAATGGCATTGCTATCTCCTGGTTCATGCGTAATATTCATGCATCGGCCGGTCGCTCCCAGTTGCTGCGTTTCCGGTCTGTGCAGCTGAAGTATCGGCGCCACCCAAGGGCTTGACCAACGAATTCGCCGCATGCGTCGCATGACTAAAAGGAATGCGAACGGGCGCTGTGCCGCGTCGCCATTCGTAGCACCTGCGATACCCGGCCCAAGCGGGCCCGGCCCAGCGGAGGCCTGATGCATAATGCGCATGCATTGGGCGCCGCCGGGACGCCGATTGGAATTGGCGCTGCGAAGCGCGGCGGCGGACGGCGGCGCGTGCCGCACGCCGCGCCGCCGGCCAGCGGCTGCATGAAGGTTCAGCATGGACAAGACCGCAGCATCGAAGCCGCGCGCGCGACCGCGCCTGCCCTCGCTCGACCTGCTGAAGGGGTTCGAGGCGGCGGCGCGCCAGCTTTCGTTTACCCGCGCTGCCGAGGAGCTGTTTCTGACGCAGTCGGCGCTGTCCCGCCAGATGCAGACCCTCGAAGAGCAAATAGGCTTCGCATTGTTCGAGCGCCGGCATCGCGAGCTGCGCCTGACCGACGCGGGACAGATCCTGCAGGCAACCGCCCGAAACGTGCTCGACGAGCTGGCGCAGGCGGTGGCCAAGATCCGCCGCGAGCAGAAGTCTCTGCCGCTGACCGTTTCGACCAACCAGCCGTTCGCCTCGGTATGGCTGATCCCGCGGCTGGCGCGCTTTCGTGCCCGCCATCCGGCCGTCGACGTGTTCATCTCCGCCGACAATCGCATCGTCGATCTGGAGCGCGAGCGCATCGATCTCGCCGTACGGTATTGCAGCGATGCGATGGCGCCGCCCGGCGCGGTGCGGCTGTTCGGCGAGCGGCTGTTGCCGGTTTGCAGCCCGGGGCTCGCCGCCGACCGCGCGCGCCCGCTCAAGCGCCCCGAGGACCTGGCGCGGCACGTTCTGCTGCATATCGATGACGAAAGGGGCCGCTTTCCGTGGCTCAACTGGTCGGTGTGGCTGGCTGCCAACGGCATCGATGAAATCGAGTCGGCGGGATCGCTGCGCTTCAACCATTTCGATCAGGTCATGCAGGCAGCGCTGGATGGCCAAGGGGTGGCGCTCGGCCGCGTGCCGCTGATCGACAGCCTGCTCGCGCAAGGCAGGCTGGTGGCGCCGTTTCCCAACCGCTATGCGACGACACGCTCCTATTTCATCGTCCGCGGCACGATTTCCGCATTGCGTCCCGAAGCGCAGGCCTTCATCGACTGGCTGATCGAGGAGGCCGCGGCCGAAAGCGCGCTCGACGTGAGCGGCCAGCCCAAGCCGGCGCGCAAGCCGCGTCGGGCCAAGCGATGACCGACGCAGCGGCTCACGCTGCGCCATCGCCCTGGATCACGCGTTTTGCGCCGCTGATCCCGCCGGGAGCGCGCGTGCTCGATCTCGCTTGCGGACAGGGCCGGCACAGCCGATTTTTTGCCGCCCGCCTCTGCGACATCGTCGCCGTCGATCGCGACAGCCAGGCGCTTGCCGCGCTAGCCGGCGTCCCGCGAGTAACTACGTTCGCCGCGGATCTCGAAGGCGGGCCGTGGCCT